>OHUE01000484.1_pt1 | contig 22452 bp, 18 predicted proteins | sample 1579111 | NCBI WGS metagenome assembly OHUE01 (sample SAMEA3879524, study PRJEB24766) | human gut metagenome | biome: human-associated habitat; feature: feces | place: USA | collected 1985/1987 | reverse complement strand
CATCGCCGATATCGGCGGGAGCCACTCTTTTCTCGCCCTAATCGTCTCTATCTCTGAAAATTGTCGTATATTTGCAGCTGGCAACTATATACTTATACCCTTTTGGACATGAAGAAGTATCTCATCACCATCCCCCTGCTGATTATTGCCTGCGTGGTGCTGCTCGCAGCCTGCACCGGCAAGCCCCGACCTTTTGTCATCGGCGTGTCGCAATGCTCTGAAGACATCTGGCGCAACAAGCTGAACGACGAGCTCAAGATGGGCGAGTTTCTCAACGACTCCATCATCGTGAAGCTCGCCTCGTCTAACGACGACAATGTCTTGCAGAACAAGCAGATCAACCAGTTTGTCGACGAGGGCGTCGACCTGCTGGTGGTGTCGCCCAACCAGTTGAGCCCGATATCCAAGGCCGTGGAGCGAGCCTACGACAAGGGCATCCCCGTGATACTCTACGACCGCAAGACCAACTCTGACAAGTATACTGCCTTCATCGGCTGCGACAACTATCTGATAGGCGAGTCTATGGGTACGTTCATCGCCCAGCAGTTGCACGGCAAGGGCCGTATCGTCGAAATCACAGGACTCGAAGGCTCGTCGCCCGCCCTGGAGCGTCATCGCGGATTTATGGATGCCGTCAAGTCCTATCCCGGCATAGAGGTGGTGGCGTCGGAGGGTGGCGACTGGAAAGAGGAGAGCGGCATCCAGGCGATGAAGCGCATCCTGAAGCGCACGCAGGACTTCGACTATGTCTACGCCCATAACGACCGACTCGCCTGGGGTGCCTACGTGGCAGCGCAGCAGATGGGCGTGGGCAAAAGATACAAGTATACGGGCGTGGATGGGCTCGCCACCGAGGGCGGAGGTCTGGAGCTGGTGCGCGACGGCGTGCTCGAGGCGTCATACCTTTACCCCACCAAGGGCGACCAGGTGATAGCGCTCGCCATGAAGATACTTACCCACAAGCCCTTTGACAAGGACAACTATCTAAGTACATCCATCATCACCAAGGCCAACGCCGAGCTCACGCTGATGGAAGCGCGCGATGCGGAGAGGCAGTCGCGCAATCTGAAGACGCTCCACAACCAGGTCAACCAATACCTCTCCGACTATAATGCGCAGAAGGTGATGCTCATCGGCCTCGGAGCGTTCCTCCTGGTATGCGTCACCGCCGCCGCCATGATTTTCAGAGGATATATCATCAAGGCCAAACTCAACAAGCAGCTCGCCAAGGCCAACGGAGAACTGGAGGAGAAGAACAAGGAGCTGAAGCGACTCAACGAGGAGGTGATGGAGCTCACCCACTCGCGCCTGGTGTTCTTTACCAACATCAGCCACGAACTGCGCACGCCTCTCACGCTCATCGCCGACCCAGTGGAGATGATGCTCGAAGACTCCAGCATCAAGGGCAGGAGCCGCGAACTGCTCAAGATGGTGCAGCGCAACGCACTGGCTCTGCAGCAGCTCGTGGGCAATATCCTCGACTTCCGCAAGATACAGAACGGCAAGATGGAGCTTAGCCTCAGCCGCTTTGACATCGTCGAGGCGATGAGGGTGTGGACCGACGACTTCCGCCTGACTGCCGAGCGCAAGAAGATAAGGATGGACTGTGTCTCCACAGGCTTCGACACCGACCGCATGATGGTCGCCGACAAGGAGAAAGTGGCGCGCATCGTGTTCAACCTCATCAGCAACGCGCTGAAATACACTCCGGCAGGAGGCGAAATCCATGTGACGCTCGCCGCCGAGGCCGACAACATACGCATCGATGTGCGCGACACGGGCAAGGGTATCGCCAGCAGCGAGGTCGACAAGGTGTTTGAGCGGTTCTTCCAGCTCAAGGGCGCCGCAAGCGGTACGGGCATAGGACTGGCTTTGGTCAAGTCGTTTGCCGAACTCCACCACGGCGAGGCAAGGGTGGAGAGCCGTCCCGGCATGGGCGCCGACTTCATCGTGGTCATCCCCCGCCATCAGGCCGACGGCGCACCGATAGCCGACGAAACCGACACCATCACCCCGACCGCCGACGAGGCCGCGCTGCAATACATCGACGACGGCGACAAGCTGCAGGGCAAGGTACAGCAGCTGGTAAGCGAAGAGGCCGACAAGCCCACGATACTCATCATCGACGACAATAACGACATACGCCAGTATGAACGCACGCTGTTGCAGGACACCTACTTCGTAATCGAGGCTGCCGACGGCAAGGAGGGTCTGGAGGTGGCACGCAGGGAGGTGCCCGACCTGGTGATCTGCGACGTGATGATGCCGGTGATGGACGGACTCGAATTCACCGAGCAGCTCAAGACCGGAACCGCCACCTCGCACATCCCGGTCATCATGCTCACCGCCAAGAACCTGGAGGAACACCGCGCAGAAGGCTATGAGCATGGCGCCGACTCCTACATCACCAAGCCATTCCACGGCAAGGTGCTCCTGGCACGCATCGACAATCTGCTGAAGCAGCGCAAGCTGCTCAAGCATGTATACCAGCGTGCCGCAGATGTAGAGACCGAGGTCGAGGCCACACAGCTCAACGCCCGAGACAAGCAGTTTGTCAAGCAGCTCAACGCCATCATCCAGCAGCATCTCTCCGACTGCGACTTCGGCGTCGAGGACATCGGCAAGGAAATCGGACTGAGCCGCGTGCAGCTCTATCGCAAGGTCAAAGCCATGACGGGCTCGTCGGTGGTCGACATTCTGCGCAAGGCACGCCTCGCCAAGGGCAAACGGTTGCTGGAGAGCCGCAGCATGACCATCGCCGAAGTGGCATACGAGGTGGGCTTCTCGGCGCCGTCCTACTTCACCAAGTGTTTCAAGGACGAATACGGCATGTTGCCGGGCGACATAGCCAACTCATGACCCGACACGCGGTGACAGCCGTCATCGTCGCACGCTTTTTATATAGGAATGGAAAAATTATAGCCTGATTATCGACTCAGGCATAGACAACCACAGCAAAAATCGTTCATTGTATAACAATTATGTTACAATGAACGATTTTTGTTATCACATGAACCATCAGTTATAGCTGTCTCCCAACCGTTTGGATAACTTTGCAGCAGAAATTTAACGCAATCAACAACAATTAAAAATCTAAACGGTTATGAATACCTTATTCAAAGGAAAGCTCGCAGCCATGGTGCTTGCACTTTCAATGGTAAACATTTCAGCAGCGTATGCACAGGACGAAAATGCAAACGCCAAGGAAGAGGGCAACCGCAACGTGATGCTCAACGCAGCCAGCGCCAACGGCCCTCGAGAGATTCAGATTGGTCTGCCATCTGCCGATGTCAACGTGCTGGAGAACGGCCTGCCCGTTACCTATGCCACCAATCCCCACTCGGTCAACACCATCTGGCGCGGCGATGCCAGCCTGAGCCACCAGGGTCTGCTCAAGATTGCCGAGACTGCCATCACCACCGGCAACATCGGCTACGCCGTCAACTCCTTTACCCAGAAAGGTCAAAAGGGCTTCAACGGAACGCTCAACTACAAGAGCAACCACTTCGGATTGCAGGAGTTCTCGCTCAACATGAACGGTGACCTGGGTAAGGACTGGTTCTACAGCGTCAACATGTACCAGGACTTCGACCCCGGTACCTTCAAAATCAAGTCTACGCCCTACCAGGACCGTACGCAAATCTACAAGGCGCTCCTCACCAAGAAGTACAACAACGAGCGTGGCGAGTTTACCGCCATGTATAAGTATGCCAACAGCCACAATGTCTACAACTACGCCACACAGAGCGCCCCGTTCATCTATGTGGGCGACGGAAGCGTGAAGGAGTACGGCAAGTTCAAGCTGGGTACCACCTCGTATCTGCCCATCGACAACGAGATGACCTATCGTGACATGCGCACAGGCAAGCTGGCCCAGACCACACTCTACGACGCCTGCCTGAACAAGGCCAGTGAGGTGACGCTGATGAACAGCTACCGCTTTGACAACGGACTGAACTGGAAGGCCACGCTGAAGTACGACCACTCGCGCGGAGCCATGGTCTACCAGACCCCGATGGCCATCATCGACCTCAACAGTGCCGACAACCACGGGCTGTATAACTATATGTACCGCGACATCGACGGCCAGACCAAGGCATACGACGGCCAGTACGTACAGACCCGCATGTCGTGTCTCAATGCCGGTACCATAGACGAGGCGCTCTTCACCACCGAGCTCAACAAGAAGTTCAAGACCTCTACCCTGCGCCTGGGCCTCAACGAGTGGTTCTACCACATCGACTACTGCTCCAATACGACCATGTATGACCAGAGTGTGCCTGCCGATGGTAGCTATGCCGTCCGTGTATGGGATGCCAACCTGCGTGATGGTTACTTCTACGACTTCAACAAGAACGCTTCAGAATATTATAAAGGCAGCGAGAACAAGCTGGCACTCTACTTCACCCACGACTGGGATGTCACCAAGAAGCTCAACCTCTACTACGGCGCCCGCGTGGAATGGCAGCGCCTCAAGGGAGAGAATGCCGCTGTGAAGAATGCCCAAGGCAACTTCGTAGGCCGTTTCGCTGACTATCACCTCGGTGCCATGGCTGCCGACGGAACCAAGATTGCGCCCGTCGACCTGGCCTACAACTGGCTTAACTATGACTTCTCGGTAGCCGCAACCTATAAGCTCAACGACAACTTTGGCTTTACCGGCGATTTCACTTACATCGTGCAGCACCCGAAGTTTGAAGCCTTCGCTCCTGCTACCCTTCCCAATACAGACAAGATATCCGTGCCACTCGGCCGTGCAGGTATATACTACAACAACTCATGGTTGAGCCTCACATCACTGTTCTCGTATATCTCCAAGACCAACAACAACTCTACGCTCAACCTCCAGCACGGCAGCGAGATTAAGGCTGCTCCGCTGGCTTACGACATCCAGACCTGGGGTTGGACTACCGACGCTGTGGCTCATCCTTTCAAGGGATTCGATTTCCACTTCCTGTTCACCTATCAGAAGCCTACATACAAGAAGTTTGAGACTTCGGTCACCTTCAACGATGGCTATGTGGGCAAGATCAATGCTACTGGCAACATCGTAGCCGAAATCCCAGAGATACTCATCGAGCTCGACCCCAGCTACATGGTCACCAAGGACATCAAGCTGTGGACCAGCTTCCGCTACTTCAGCAAGACTTACGCCAACATCAACGAGGCTTACTACTTCAATGGCCACTGGGAGACATTCGGTGGCGTCAACTGGCAGGCAAGCAAGCGCCTGAGCTTGGGATGCACTGTTGTCAACTTCCTCAACCAGACCGGAGCCAAGGGCAGCATCGCCGGCGCCGAGCTGATAACCAAGGACGAGGCCAAGAACATCAAGAACCAGATCATGACTGGCAGCTATCTCCGCCCGTTCACCGTAGAGTTTACCGCATCTCTCAAATTCTGATCACTCTCACTCTTCACACACACGCTGACAACCCTATATAATAATAGGTATAGGGTTGTCGGCACACAAGAAACAGACAAATATACCGTTAATATAATAACTAAACAACAACACAATGAGAACAAGCAACATAATGAAGGCGGCATGCCTCATGCTGATGGCTACAGTTGCCACCACCGCCACCGCCCAGAAGATGAACATCGAACACAAGGGCGACACAACCATTATCCGTGTGGACAACCCCACCAAGTATATCCTGCTGCCCATCCAGGAAGAGAAGGATGAAGCGCAGGTGCTGCTCGATACCGGCTCCAAGGACGACACTTGGATGGACGTGCGCCTGGCTCAAAACGGCGCCGACTACTATGTGCCCTTCGCGCTGGGACATGGCAAGACCGCTACCGTCAAGATACTCGGCCTCGCCAAGGACGCCCTCGCCCTCAACCTGATGAAGCTGAGCAACACCTTCGATACCACCAATACCGACTACTACCGTCCCTCTTACCACTTCACTCCCCTCTACGGATGGATGAACGACCCCAACGGCATGGTCTATAAGGACGGCGAGTACCACCTCTACTTCCAGTACAATCCCTATGGCAGCAAGTGGGGCAATATGCACTGGGGACACGCCGTGAGCAAAGACCTGGTACACTGGGAGCATCTCGACCCAGCCATCGCACGTGACCCCGTGGGCCACATATTCTCCGGCAGTTCGGTAGTCGACAAGAAGAATACCGCCGGTTTTGGCAAGAACGCCATCATCGCCATCTACACCAACAACAGTGTAAACCACGACGAGGTGCAGTGTATCGCCTACAGCAACGACAATGGCCGCACCTTCACCAAGTATGAGGGCAACCCCGTGCTCACTCCCTTTGACGGTCTCAAGGACTTCCGCGACCCCAAGGTGTTCTGGTATGAGAAGGGCAAGTGCTGGTATATGATTGTTTCTGCCGACAAGGAGACCCGTTTCTATAAGTCCAAGAACTTGAAGAAATGGGACTACGTGAGCGCCTTTGGCAAGGGACTGGGCCAGCAGCCATGCCAGTATGAGTGCCCAGACTTCTTCCAGCTGCCCGTCAATGGCGACAAGAACAACAAGAAATGGGTGATGACTATGAACATCAACCCTGGATGCTGGTTTGGCGGCAGCGCCACCGAGTACTTCGTCGGCGACTTCGACGGCAAGCAGTTTACCTGCCCCGATGCCAAAGACGTGAAGTGGATGGACTGGGGTAAGGACCATTATGCCACTGTTACCTTCTCCAACACCGGCGACAGAGTGCTGGCGATAACCTGGATGAGCAACTGGCAGTACGCCAACCTCACCCCGTTCAAGCAGAACCGCGGCGCCAATGGTCTGCCACGCGAGCTGAAGCTCTTTGAGAACAACGGCAAGTACTATCTGTCTGAAGATGTTGCCCCCGAGGTCTACGCTCTGCGCAAGACAACCCGCACATTGGCCAACGAGACGGTCGACGAGTCCAAGGCGTTTGCCAGTCTGACCGCCAGCATGGACGGCGCCTTCGAGATTGAAGCCGACATCACCCCCGACGCCAACGGCATAGCCGGCATCGAGATTTCCAACAACAAGCGCGAGCGCACCCTCATCTACTTCGACATGAAGCAGGGCAAGGTGGTGATGGACCGCACCGAAAGCGGACTCACCGACTTTGGCAAGCAGGCTGTGCCCCATGACATCGAGCTGGCCTGGGACAAGCAGCTCGCAGCCGAGGGCAAGCAGCCCGCCCGCGTGGTCAATTCCATCAACTACAAGAATGACTTCGCCCTGGCCACATGGGCTCCGCTCTCACTCTGCCAGGCCGGCAAGAAGAGCTACCACGTAGATATCTTCGTCGACAAGTCATCCATCGAGCTCTTCGTCGACGGCGGCCGCATCGCCATGACCAACCTCGTATTCCCCGTTGCCCCCTACGAGAACGTGAAGCTCTACGCCGAGGGTGGCAAGGCACAATTCAACAACATCAACGTACATAAACTCGCGCTATAATTATGAAGACTTCATCCAAGCTCACCATCATCCCATTGATGTTCTGCTTCTTCACCATGGGATTTGTAGACCTGGTCGGCATTGCCTCCAACTATGTCAAGGAAGACCTCAACCTCAACGACGCCACAGCCAACCTGTTTCCGTCACTGGTCTTCTTCTGGTTCTTGATATTCTCGGTGCCTACGGGCATGCTGATGAACAAGATAGGGCGCAAGAAGACAGTGCTGCTGTCGCTGGTGGTCACCGTAGTCTCGCTGTTGCTGCCCATCGTGGGCGAGAGCTTCGGCGTGATGCTGGCCTCGTTCTCACTCCTGGGCATCGGCAACGCGCTGATGCAGACCTCGCTCAACCCGCTGGTATCGGCTGTCACCACGGGCAAGAACCTGGCGTCGACCCTCACCTTCGGCCAGTTTGTCAAAGCCATCGCCTCGTTCATGGCACCATACATCGCCATGTGGGGCGCCATCGGGGCTGTTCCCTCCTTGGGCATGGGGTGGCGTGTGCTGTTCCCCATCTACATGGTGATAGGCATCTGCGCCTCCATCTTCCTCGCCGGCACTCCTATCGATGAAGAGAAGCCCCAGGGCAAGGCCTCTGGCATGGGCGAATGTATCAGCCTGCTTACCCGCCCCATCGTGCTGCTGTCGTTTGTGGGCATCATGTGCCATGTGGGCATCGACGTGGGCACCAACACCACAGCCCCCAAGCTGCTGATGGAGCGCCTGGGCTGGACACTCAACGAGGCTGCCATAGCCACATCGCTCTACTTCATCTTCCGCACCATCGGCTGCTTCACCGGCTCATTCTTCCTCCGCGTGATGAAGCCCCGCACGTTCTTCACCATCAGCATCGTGATGATGGCGCTGAGCATGGCAGGCATGTTTGTAGGCGAGAGCAAGGCCATGCTCTATGCCGCCATCGCCCTGGTAGGCTATGGCAACTCCAACGTGTTCTCCATCATCTTCTCGCAGGCTCTGCTTGCGCTGCCCGAGAAGAAGAACGAGGTGAGCGGCCTGATGATTATGGGTCTCTTTGGTGGCACCGTCTTCCCGCTGCTCATGGGCTTCGCCAGCGATGCCTTCGGCCAGATAGGCGCTGTGCTGGTAATGGCTGTAGGCGTGGCCTACCTCTTCACATATATTGGTAAAATCAAGATGTAACAACTCAGCAAAGACAAAATTATGAATACCGATTTCAAGAACAAATACTGTGTGGGCCTGGGTGAGGTGCTGTTTGATGTGTTCCCCTCCGGCTCCCAACTGGGTGGTGCCCCTGCCAACTTCGCTTATCATGCCGGCCAGCACGGTCTGCGCTCGATAGCCGTGAGTGCCTTGGGCAACGACGCCTATGGCGACGAGGCTATCCGCCAGCTCGAAGAGAAGCACCTGGACTATCTCCTGCCCCGCGTAAACTATCCTACAGGCACCGTACAGGTGGAACTGGACGACCAGGGTGTACCTACTTATGACATCAAGACAGGCGTGGCGTGGGACAACATACCCTTCACCGACGCCGTCAGCCAAGTGGCAAACCAGGCATGCGCCGTATGCTGGGGCTCGCTGGCACAGCGCAACGAGGTAAGCCGCAATACCATCTACCAATTCCTCGATAGCACTCCCGATGACTGTCTCAAGATCTTTGATATCAATCTCCGCCAGAATTTCTATACCAAGGAGATTATCTGCGACAGTCTGAAGCGTTGCAATATACTGAAGATAAATGATGAAGAGCTCATCACGCTGGGCCGCCTCTTCGGCTATCCCGGTCTGGACATCGAGAACAAGTGCTGGCTCATACTCGGCAAGTATAATCTGGACATGCTCGTGCTCACCTGTGGTGTCAACGGCAGCTACGTCTTCGCTCCCGGCTGCAAGTCGTTCCACGAGACTCCTCATGTGGAGGTTGCCGACACCGTGGGAGCCGGCGACTCGTTTACCGGCACCTTCTGCGCCTGCATCCTCAAGGGCATGACCATCGCCCAGGCACATAAGCACGCCGTAGAGGTGAGCGCCTATGTCTGCACCCAGCACGGCGCGATGCCCGCACTGCCCGAGAGCCTGAAGCGATAAGCCCCCATCGTCGCATCCATATCCCATGAGCCCCCGCTCTGCCACTCCACCCGATGGAGCGACAAGGCGGGGGCTCTTGCGTCTGTCGCCGTAGTGGCGGGAGCCGACTGCAGGTCGACCAAGATACCCTCCACACCGCCCAAGATACCCTCCACGCCGCCAGAGGAGCCCTCCACGCCGCCAGAGAAGCCCTCCACGATGCCCAAGGTACCCTCCACGTCGCCCAAGGTACTCTCCACGTCGCTGGAGATGGTTCCCCCGACAGCCGAGCGGCTGGCCAAAGGCACAGAGGGCCACATGAAGCATATTGCAAAGCGGGAAACGATAAAATCGTGGCGTGAAATCGTGACGGCAAAGCACGAAACGACTGTATCATGGCACGAAACCAGGATAAACATGATGAAGAGCAAGATTGAGAATAACTGAGCCTCAACGAGAAGCGGCGGCATACAAACAAAAGCAACCAGCGTAGCTGCCACGATAGGTGCGGCTGCTACGCTGGAACTGACCCAAGAGAGACTGATGGCGGTAACCACTGTGCTCACAGGGGCAAAAGGTGGAGAACCCACTCCTGTCTAACTGCCCTTAATCAGCTTACTCGCCTTTTTTGGTAACAATATCATCATTGCTGATGCCACTTGCCACTCTTCGGCTTCTGAACTGCTTACCTATATTCCACGCCACGGATATGGTTATGTTATTGGCATACTGTCGGCGAGTAGACTGTTGGTGCATATCTCTAAAGTAGGTATTGCTGCGTGTATTCCAACAATAGACAAATGAGTTGATGAAGTCCAGCCCAAGCTCAAGCCTGTCATTAAACAAATTCTTGCTGATGGTAAGAAACAGGTTTGGATTGCGATGGAATGTACCGTTCAGGCTATAGCTTTTGGGCCGATAGTTGGCCGACAACATGTACATCCATCCCTTGGTGCTGAGATAACTCATATTAAGATTGCCATTCCATCCCCATCCTTTGACCGTTTGGATAAGTGTATTTTGACTGTAGGCATCATCAAGCTGATAGGAGCGATGAAAACCAGTAATGGACAGCGATACATTCATGCGGTTCTGGAAGAAACGCTGCGTGATGTTGGCAGAGAGGGCTGCATAGTCACTGCGCCCTATGTTGGCATAAGTCGTGACATCATAGTTGTCGGGGGTAATGTATATCTGGCTGATGATATCGGCTTCGCGCTCATAGTTGGCGCTCAGCGTGAGGTATGCCTTGCGTATCTGCTTACGCCAGGACAGTCCAAACGCATCATTATGCTGCGAGCGCAAGCCTGGATTTCCCACATGGCGGGTGTAGTCGTTGATGAAGAGCGTATCGGCATTGAGATAGTCTACACTCGGGCGGGTGATACGACGCTGATAATTGGCAGAGAGCGAACCTCTCTTTTTGAGATTATAATTGAGACGCAGCGAAGGGAGGAAGACTATATTGTGGCGATGCCCCAGATTGTCGTGTTCGCCCTTGAGGATGACATAAGCCGAGAAATCGCGCGTAAAAGCATAATAATCTGTGAGATAGAGCTGCTGGATAGAATAACCAGTATGTGTACCTGTTGTCGAGGAGGTGCTGTTCTCGCGATATACATTCTTGAAACCGGCATTGATGTCATGGTCGTGGCCCCCAATACGCCTCCGTGTCTCCCAAAGCAACTCTCCTGAATATTCGCGCATGGCCGAACGATAACGCTCGATGTCACTGCCCGGATAGTCTATAGCATAGCGATAGTAATAATAGTTGCCTTTGAGCGTAAGCGTGTTGCGCTCGTTCCACTTGTAGCCCATGTTGGCGTAGCCTCCGCTATGGTCTATTTTTTCGTTGCTGGTACGCAGATAACTGTGTCCGCTGAAATCTTTGCCTGAGTCTGTGGCATCCGATGGGTAGCCGCTATGATAGGCAGAGGCGGTCAAGGTCAGTTTGTCGGTGGCGAAGAAGTTGATTTTGATATGCTCAGCATTCTGTACCGTCTTGATAGTCCGAGAGAGCGACAACTGCTGAGGCTGCATAGGCTGACTGTTGAAGTAGCGGGTAACGTTACTTTCGGACTGGATTGTATGTCGCACCAGATTAAGAGAAGCAATAACGTCCCACCTCTTACTCTGGTATGCGAAATTGTCGTAAGTACCAATCTGCGGGCGCAGGACACCCGTCCATGCAGAGAGATGAGTATAGACTTTGGGCTGCTGCACTCTCCGCTTTATGACATTGATTTCTCCGGCAGTGCCACTGTCATCGTCTTTGGTCATCTCGCGCACCTCCACACGCAGGATATCCTTGGCATTGATGGCTTTGAGCTCTTCGCTTGATGCCTCTCTGCCATCTATCTTGATGCGACACTTGCGGCTTTGCCCTGTCAGCGTATAGCTACCGTTATCGGCAACAAGGCCGGGGAGGAAAGAGAGAGCCTTTTCGGCATTGGTGGTTTTGAGCAGACCATGAGTATCTATCTGATAGACGCTCTTTTCTGCATTGTTTTTGGCGATGCGCCGATAGGCTACAACCTCTACCTGCTTAATCTTTTGGACTTTGCTGTGTATGGTGATGTGATGATTGGCAGAAGCCTCATCCACATATATGGTGGTATCCAGATTTTCGTAAAACTTACTTTTAATCAGCACCTTCACCCGTCGACAGGCTGGCGAAAGGATGGTAAAAGACACCTGACCGTCCATACCGGTAGTATGGGTGAACAGGCTGTCGCAGGCTATAATTTTTACGGGAATATTGGAAACATGTTTTTCCTTATCGTTACTGACGGTCAGGTTGACGATGGTCTGTCCATAGGCTGTATGATAAAACAGAACTGCGAATAATAACAGGAAAAACGCTCTCATTTTACATAATGAACAGGGGGGGGTGATAACGGTCTTTTGAGTATTCATGCTATTTCGTGGGGTTAAGTTTTGGATGCTCTACCTTACATAGAACTTTGCCTATACATACACATTGACAAGGCACAAATGGTCGGGAAGAGGTTATTGATGCTTCTGATAGCTGTATTGCGCTTGTCTTTTCAGCCCGAACTGACCCAGAAGAGCGACCCGTGGACCAAAAACATGGCGCACATGTCTACTGTATTTTTAACGATTGTTTCCATATTTGTGTCTTTAGATATTAATTCGGTCACAATTTACGAGTTTTTTTTGCACATACATTAATTTTCTCTCGTAAATAATGTTAAAAGGCGTCGTTATTACTCATTTGACCATGACTGGGTATGGTTTCGTCATCCAAAAGGTAATACGCACTTACAATATGGATGCCGGCAACAACGCAATAGCATTACAGTCCCGGAGGAGATTACGCCAAGAACTATAATAGTAACAGGTATAAAAGCGAAGGAACTTTGGAGCATCATATTCAGAGTGGCAGCCATCATACCCGCAGACAGACTACTCGCCGCAGTGTTTGCCATTTGCGCTATGACAGGTCTGCATGGCGGATACAACAATAGTAGCTGGCGCGGCGATGGTGGCGGGTCAGCGGTAGTAATGCTCTACCATTGCCTGGATGTCTTGGGGCACCATGCCCTCTATCGACTCGCCGGCGGCGATGCGGCGGCGTATCTCGGTGCTGCTCACGGGGTACAGGTCGGAATGGACATAGGTGACCGAGGGCGGCATGGCGGCGGCATCGACCTCATAGCCTGGCCGCGGATAGACGGCTATGCGGTAGTGGGTGATGATGTCTTGGCTGTGGGCCCAGCGGTCGAACGCCAGCCAGTTGTCGGCGCCGATGAGCAGGGTGAAGCGGGCATGGGGATGCAGCTCTGACAAGTGGCAGAGCGTGTTCCACATATACGACGGGCGCGGCAGGGTCATCTCTACATCGCTGGCGCTGAGGCCGGGTTCGTTGGCCAGGGCGTGTGCGGTGATGGCGTAGCGCACATCGTCGGCCAGGAGGTCGGTGGCCTGGGTCTTGAAGGGGTTGAGGGGCGACACGACAAACCATATCTCATCGAGCCCGAGCGCCGTGAGCAGGTGGCGCGCCAGGGCGATGTGTCCGCAGTGGATGGGGTTGAACGAACCGCCGAAGATGCCTATCTGTCTGGTCGAGAGGGTCATGGGAATGAGGGTGAAGGGATGGGGTGCGGGGCTATCGGTTAACAAAACCGCTCACGAGCCGGTAGACCTCCTCCTTGGCACGCTCCAGGTCGTCGTTGACCACGACATGGTCGAAGCGCGGCGCAAAGGTAAGTTCGTAGGCAGCCTTGCCCACGCGCTGCTCGATGGCTTCGGGGGTGTCGGTGGCACGCGCCACGAGTCGGCGGCGCAACTCGTCGATCGAGGGGGGCTGGACAAAGATGCTCAGGGCACGGTCGCCATAGAAGTCCTTGATGTTGCATCCGCCCTTGACATCGACATCAAAGAGCACGTTTTCTCCGCGCTGTGTCTGGGTGTCTACCTGGCTCTTGAGGGTGCCGTAGAAGCGGCCCTCATAGACCTCCTCGTACTCGAGAAACTCGTCGGCAGCCACGCGCTGACGGAACTCGTCGGGCGAGATGAAGAAATACTCGACGCCGTTCTGCTCGGTGCCTCGCGGCGGGCGCGAGGTACAGCTGATGGAGAACGCGAGATGCAGCTCGGGGTGTGCGGCCATGAGCCACTGCACCAGGGTGCTCTTGCCCGAGCCCGATGGTGCGCAGAATATGATGAGTTTGCCTGGCTTTGTCATGATTAGAGTGCGTTGAGTACCTGTTCCTTGATCTGCTCGAGCTCGTCTTTCATCTTGACCACGATGTTCTGCATCTCAGCCTGGTTGCTCTTGGAGCCGGTGGTATTGATTTCGCGTCCCATCTCCTGTGCGATAAATCCCAGTTTCTTTCCGTTGGCCTGGTCTTCGGCCATAGTCTCGCGGAAGTACTTGAGGTGGTTGGTGAGGCGCTGCTTCTCTTCGCTTATATCCAGTTTCTCGATATAGTAGATGAGCTCTTGCTCGAGTCGGTTCTTGTCGTAGCTGGCTTCGGGGAGCTGCTCGAGTCCCTTGACGATCTGCTCGCGTATCTTCTGGACACGTGCCTTCTCGAAGGGCTCGATGCTGGCGAGCAGCTGCTCGATGTTGTCTATCTTCTCATTGAACTTGCGCTCGAGGGCTGCACCCTCCTGATGGCGGAAGTCGATGAGCGCGCCGACGGCGGCGTCGATAGCCTGGCATGCCACTGCCCACTCCTCGGGCTCGAGGACAACAGCCTCGACACGAGAGGTAACATCAGGCATGCGGAGCAACGTGTAAAACCAGTCCTGAGGCTCAGGAATACCCGTCTTGGCGGCGATGTCACGTATCTGGTGGTAATAGTTGTCTACGAGGGCGGCGTTGATGGTGGCAGCGTCGGCCACCTCGTCCTTCTCAATCCAGATAGAGAAGTCGACCTTGCCCCTTACCAGTTTGCGGGTAAGCATCTGTCGTATCTCCATCTCCTTCTCGCGATAGAGTGGCGCTATACGGGTAGAGAGGTCCATCGTCTTGCTGTTCAACGACTTCACCTCGACGTTGATTTTCTTTTCTCCATAAGTAAGGACTGCCTTTCCGTAGCCCGTCATTGACTGTATCATAGTAGTTACACGTTAAATTTCTGCAAAAGTAACAAAAATGTAGGAAAAAAACCGTAAATTTGCAGTTATTTAGTAAATTAAAATTCATGTCGTGTATATTAAACATTGAAACAAGCACCAATGTCTGCTCTGTATCGGTGAGCGAAAACGGTGCATGTATCTTTAATCAGGAAGACCATACCGGCCCCAACCACAACGAGCGGTTGGGTAAATTTGTCGATGAAGCGCTCTCCTTTGCCGAGAGCCATGCCATACCCCTCGACGCCGTGGCTGTGAGCTGCGGCCCCGGTTCGTATACCGGTCTGCGCATCGGCACGTCTATGGCCAAAGGAGTGTGCTACGGACGTGGTGTAAGCCTGGTGGCTATACCCACTCTCGAACTGATGTGTGTGCCCGTGCTGTTGCAGGAGATGGTAAAGGAGGAGAACGCGCTGCTCTGCCCCATGATAGACGCCCGCCGCATGGAGGTCTACGCCCAGCTCTTCGACCGCGCCCTGCACGAGGTGCGTCCCATCCAGGCCGACGTGGTAGACGCCGACACCTACAGGGAGTATCTCGACGAGCGCCCCGTCTACTTCTTCGGCAACGGCGCCGCCAAGTGTATGGACGTCATCGCCCACCCCAATGCCCGCTACATCGACGGCATCGAGCCCCTGGCCAAGAACATGTTCCCTCTGGCTGAGCGCCGCATCGCCCAGGGCCAGACCGAAGACGTGGCCTACTTCGTGCCATTCTATCTCAAGGACTTTGTGGCCAAGATGCCCAAGAAGCTGCTCTGAGACACGACATATACCCAACCCAAGACATTAAGTAAGGACTATGCAAATAGAAGGACTTGACTACAACACCCAGCGGGAGAAGCTGATACTGCCCGAATATGGCCGCGAGGTGCAGAAGATGGTGGAGCACGCCATCACGCTGCCCAGCAAGGCAGAGCGCCAGCAGTGTGCCCAAACCATCATCGCCATCATGGACCGCATGTATCCCGCCAACCGCGAGAGCGCCGACTACAAGCAGAAGCTGTGGGACCATCTGGCCATCATGAGCCATTTCGAGCTCGACATAGACTGGCCCTACGACATCAAGCAGGCCCACGCCGTGGACGCCAAGCCGCAGCCCATGGACTATCCCATGCAGCGCATCCCGGTAAGACACTACGGCAACATGATATTCGAGCTCTTCGCCAAACTCAAGACTATGGAGCCCGGCAAGGAACGCGACAATCTCGTCAAGCTCACCGCCAACCAGATGAAGCGCTGCCTCTATCAGTGGAGCCATGGCTCGTCGGACGACGAGAAGGTGGCGTCGGACCTCGCCAAGTTTACCGACGGCAAGATACAACTCGACCTGAGCACCTTCAAGTTTGAGAAGATTGACGTCAGAGAGTTTACCGAGAAGAAACGCAATAACAAGAAGAAATAACCCCAACCCCCAACGTCTATGGAGTCATTTATCATCGAGGGCGGACATGGATTGCACGGAGAGATAACCCCGCAGGGCGCCAAGAACGAGGCTCTGGAGGTAATCTGCGCCTGTCTACTCACCACCGAGCCGGTAAGGATAACCAATATCCCCGAGATACTGGATGTATGCAATCTCATCAAGCTGCTGCAGGACATGGGTGTCGACGTGGTGCGCAACGCCAAGAACGACTATACCTTCACGGCAGCCCACATAGACCTGAACTATCTGGCCAGCGACGAGTTTGTGCGCAAGAGTGCGTCGCTGCGAGGTTCGGTGATGACCATCGGCCCGCTCTTGGGCAAATACGGGCAAGCCACGGTGGCTCAGCCTGGCGGCGACAAGATAGGCCGCAGGCGTCTGGACACCCACTTCATCGGCTTCAAGCAACTGGGGGCCGACTTTGCCCATGACAGCCATCGCAACGTGTTCACCATCAAGGCCGACAGGCTGCACGGCAGATATATGCTGCTCGACGAGGCATCGATAACGGGTACTGCCAACATCATCATGGCGGCAGTGCTGGCCGAGGGCACCACCACTATATATAACGCGGCATGCGAGCCCTACATCCAGCAGCTCTGCCGGATGCTCAACAGCATGGGCGCCCGCATCAGCGGCGTGGCGTCGAACCTGCTCACCATCGAGGGAGTGGACTCGCTGCACGGCACAAGCCACACCATACTGCCCGACATGATAGAGGTAGGCTCGTTTATCGGCATGGCAGCCATGGTGGGCAAGGGTGTACGCATCAAGAACGTGTCGCTGCCCAACCTGGGCATGATACCCGACGCCTTCAGACGGTTGGGCATCAAGATAGAGGAAGACGGTGATGACCTGTTCATCCCCGAGCAGCCCCACTACGAGGTAGACTCGTTTATCGACGGCTCTATCATGACCCTCGCCGATGCACCTTGGCCCGGGCTCACCCCCGACCTCCTGTCGGTACTCATCGTGGTGGCTACGATGGCCAAAGGCAATGTGCTGATACACCAGAAGATGTTTGAGAGCCGCCTCTTCTTCGTAGACAAGCTCATCGATATGGGCGCGCAGATTATCCTCTGTGACCCCCACCGCGCCGTGGTCAACGGCAACGACCACGCCCGCAGGCTCAGAGCCGGCCGCATGACCAGTCCCGACATCCGTGCCGGAATAGCGCTGCTCATAGCCGCCATGAGTGCCAACGGCACCAGCCGCATAGACAACATCGCCCAGATAGACCGTGGATATGAAGACATCGAGAACCGTCTGAACCGTCTGGGCGCCCACATCCAACGCATCGAAAGCTGATGATAACCCCCAAAGACGTATTCCAAATAGGACGCCTGGGCAGACCCCACGGCGTGAAGGGCGAGATAACCTTCCAGATAAGCGACGACGTGTTTGACCGCGTCGACGCCGAATATCTGCTGCTCGAACTCGACGGTATCCTCGTCCCCTTCTTCATGGAGGAATACCGCTTCAAGAGCGACGAGACCGTGCTGATGAAGTTTTGCGACATCGATACCCAGGAGCAGGCCCGCAGTCTGACCGGCGCCAAGGTCTACTTCCCCCGTGAGCTCTCGGACAGCGACGAGGCCGGCTTCGGCTGGAGCGAGATAGTGGGCTTCAAGCTCATCGACAGCACCACCGGCAGAGAGGTGGGCACCATCGACCACGTAGACGACAGCACCATCAACACCCTGTTTGACATCACCACCCCGGCGGGCGACTCTCTGCTCGTTCCCGCCCACGAAGAACTGATAGAAAAGGTAGATGCCGAGGCTCGGGCCATCTGGACCCGGCTGCCCGAAGGCATCATGGATATATAATATAATAATGAAGAAACAAATCTGCATACTTGGCAGTACGGGCTCGATAGGTACCCAGGCACTGGATGTCATCGAACAGCATCCCGACCTCTACGAAGTCTACTGCCTCACGGCCAACAACCGCGTGATGGAGTTGGCTCAGCAGGCCCGGAAGTTCCACCCGGCTGCCGTGGTCATAGCCAACGAGGACAAATACGGTGAACTCTGCGCGCTGCTCGACGACCAGCCCGACATCAAGGTCTATGCCGGCCGCGACGCCCTCAACCAGATAGTAGAAGCCGAGCCCATAGACATGGTGCTCACCGCGATGGTAGGATTTGCCGGGCTCACCCCCACCATCCACGCCATCAAGAGCGGCAAGAAGATATGCCTCGCCAACAAGGAGACCCTGGTCGTGGCAGGCGAGCTGATATGCAATCTGGCCCAACAGTACCACACCCCCATCCTCCCCGTCGACTCGGAGCATAGCGCCATCTTCCAGTCTATCGTCGGCGAGGGCAACAACGAGATAGAGCGCATACTGCTCACCTGCTCGGGCGGTCCCTTCCGCACCTTCACCGACCAGCAACTCTGCTCGGTCACTGCCGCCGACGCCCTCAAGCACCCCACTTGGGCCATGGGCGCCAAGATTACCATCGACTCGGCTTCACTGATGAACAAGGGCTTCGAGGTCATCGAAGCCAAGTGGCTCTTCGGCGTCGAAGCCGACCGCATCCAGGTGCTCGTGCATCCGCAGAGCATCGTGCATAGCGCCGTCGAGTTTGTCGACGGCTCGGTCAAGGCCCAGCTGGGCGTGCCCGATATGCGCATGCCCATCCAGTATGCCTTCTCCTACCCCGACCGTCTCCCCCTGCGTGGCGACAAGCTCAACCTCTATGGCAAGAGCCTCGAGTTCTACGAGCCCGATATGCGCAAGTTCAAGTGTCTTGCCCTGGCGTTTGACTCCATCCGCAAGGGTGGCAACATGCCTTGCATCGTCAATGCCGCCAACGAGGTGGTGAACGAGGCGTTCCGCCACGATCGTTGCGGATTCCTCCAGATGGCCGACGTCATCGAGCGCACCATGAATCTGGTTTCCTTCGACGCCTCGCCCGACTACGACGTCTACATCCAGACCGACGCCGAGGCCCGCCGTGTGGCTGCCCAGTTACTCAGTTAAACAAATTGTTATAATCATCATAATGGAAATATTTTTAATCAGACTGCTCCAGTTCGTTCTGGCAATCTCGCTGCTTGTCTTCCTGCATGAAGGAGGACACATGTTCTTTTCCAAGCTCTTCGGCATAAGAGTAGAGAAATTCTTCATCTTCTTCGATATGAGTATCGGCAAGTGGTCGGGCAAGCTCTTCAGCTTCAAGCCCAAGACCAGCGACACCGAGTATGGCGTAGGCTGGCTGCCACTGGGCGGCTACTGCAAGATAGCCGGTATGATCGACGAGAGCTTCGACAAAGAGCAGATGGCAAAGCCTGCCCAGCCCTGGGAGTTCCGCTCCAAGCCCGCTTGGCAGCGACTGCTGGTCATGATTGGCGGCGTGCTGGTCAACTTCCTCCTCGCGCTCTTCATCTACTCCATGGTGCTCTTCGCCTGGGGCGAACAGTTTGTCCCGACCAAGGACATGACCATGGGTATGAAGTTCAACAAGGAGGCCAAGGCATTAGGATTTGCCGACCACGACATCCTGCTGGGCACCGACCTCGGCACGTTCAAGGACTTCAACATCGACCTGGTGCGCGAACTCTCTGAAGCCACCCGCGTAGACATCATCCGCGATGGCAAGCACATCAGCCTTCACCTCCCCGGCAATCTCAATCTGCTCGATATGATCAAGCAGTCGCCACGGTTTGTCGCCCCATACATCCCTTCAGAGGTGGCGCTCACCGAGGAAGGCTCTCCCGCGCAGAAGGCAGGAATAGCCAAAGGCGACCGCATCATCGCCCTCAACGGCACCAAGATTGAGACATGGAACGAGTTTCAGGACATCATGGCCGGGCTGAACAAGAAGCTCGAAGACGCCAAGACCGGCAGTGACAGCCTCGCTCTGCGCACCGTAAGCATCACCTACGCCAACACCAAGGACACCGTGGAGACCCGTCTGGTGCTCACCCCCGAGATGAAGATGGGCGTGGGCCTCACCTCGCTCCTCTCCTACTACGAGCCCGTCAAGGTAGAGTACGGCTTCTTTGAGAGTTTCCCCGCAGGCACACGCTACGGCATCAACATCCTCAAGGGCTATGTCAACGACATGAAGTACGTATTCTCGACCGACGGCGTCAAGAGCCTCGGTGGATTTGGCGCCATCGGCAGCCTCTTCCCCCCGACTTGGGACTGGCACATGTTCTGGATGATGACCGCCTTCCTGAGTATCATCCTCGCCTTCATGAACCTCCTGCCCATCCCCGCACTCGACGGAGGACACGTGCTGTTCCTGCTCTACGAGATGATAACCCGCCGCAAGCCCTCGGAAAACTTCATGATATGGGCTGAATATATCGGCATAGGCATACTCGTACTCCTCATGGTCGTAGCCAACCTCAACGACGTGCTGCGATTTATAGGCATCATGGATTAGTAACTCTAAGAATATCACATAACGACAATGGGAAAAATCATTCTTACCGGCGACCGTCCCACCGGCAAATTACACTTGGGACACTATATCGGCTCACTCCGCAGAAGGGTGTTGCTGCAAAACGCAGGCGACTATGAACGCATGTTCGTGTTCATGGCCGACGTGCAGGCGCTCACCGACAATGCCGACAACCCCGAGAAGATAAGACAGAATATCATAGAGGTGGCGCTCGACTATCTCTCATGTGGACTCGACCCACAGAAGTGCACGCTCTTCATCCAGAGCCAGATACCCGAGCTCGCCGAGCTCACCACCTATCTCTCCAACCTCATCAGCGTGTCGCGCGTGCAGCGCAACCCTACGGTTAAGACCGAAATCAAGATGCGCAACTTCGAGGCCAACCTCCCCCTCGGCTTCTTCTGCTACCCTGTCTCTCAGGCCGCCGACATCACCGCCTTCAAGGCTACCACCGTGCCCGCAGGCGAAGACCAGGAGCCCATGCTCGAGGTGACACGCGAGCTGGTGCGCCGCTTCAACCAGACCTACGGCGAGGTGCTCGTCGAGCCCAATATCCTGCTGCCCGAGCAGGCCGTGTGCAGACGCCTGCCCGGTACCGACGGCAAGGAAAAGATGAGCAAGAGCCTCGGCAACTGTATCTATCTGAGCGACGATGCGGCAACTGTATGGAAAAAGGTCAAGAAGATGTCCAACGGCGAGCCACGTATGAGCATGGAAGAGCCCGGCCACCTCGAGGGCAACGCCGTATTCACATACCTCGAAGCCTTCAGCACCGACGAAGACTTTGCCGAGTTCTGGCCCGAGTTTGAGAACCTCGAAGCCCTGAAGCAGCAGTATGTGCAGGGAGGTATCGGCGACGGCACCTGCAAGAAGTTCCTCAACAGCGTAATCAACAAGATGCTCGACCCCATCCGCACCCGTCGCCACGAGTGGGAGCAGGATATCCCCGAGATATTCAACATACTCAAGAAAGGCTCGGAGGCCGCACGCGAAACCGCCGCAAAGACCATGGACGAAGTGCGCGCAGCCATGCAGATCAACTACTTCGACGACCAGGAGCTGATACGTCAGCAGGTAGAGAAGTTCAGCAAGTAATCACTGCCGTCCAGACTGACAGCAATAACATCAATCCCCATAGCCACCCACCCGGGGCGACTATGGGGATTTCTCATGTCAGGCGAAGAGACTCACCGTCCAACCGCCATGGCCTGCACGACGCCGCAGACCGTTGCCGCGCGTCGACTTGGGCCCATTATGTTCAGGCAGGTTTCCTGCGCTGTTCCCTATAATACATTGCGCACAGCCGGGGATCCCTGCAGCTACCGGGCGCGGCCAGCCACGAGGGCGCGCATGGCGTTGAGCACAGCCAGCACGGTGACGCCCACATCGGCGAAGACCGCCATCCACATGGTGCCCAACCCTACGGTGGCGAGAGCAAGGATTGCCACCTTGACGCCTATGGCAAACCACACATTCTGATGGGCTATGGCGATGGTGCGCCGCGAGATGCGCACGGCAGTGGCTATCTTGGCGGGCGAGT
>OHUE01000476.1_pt1 | contig 22624 bp, 18 predicted proteins | sample 1579111 | NCBI WGS metagenome assembly OHUE01 (sample SAMEA3879524, study PRJEB24766) | human gut metagenome | biome: human-associated habitat; feature: feces | place: USA | collected 1985/1987 | reverse complement strand
GTCTAGTGGTCGCCAATCACCAGTAGTAATCATGAAAAACCAACTGAAAACAAGGAAAGGAAGCAAAATGCGATACACCTTTTTTCTAACAAGCTCTTTCCATGTATTGTATTTACCTAATGAAAGAAGGTATGAGAATAGGAATCCTGACATTTCACTATGCGTGCAACTACGGGGCGATGTTGCAGACTTACGCCACGCAGGAGTTCTTGCGCTCGATGGGACATGATGTCTGTGTGGTTGACTATCGCAATAAGTCAGTAGAGGAAGGCTACGCTGCCTGGAACTTCAAGATAGACTTGCTGAAGACTTTGCCAAGAGCCTTCTCCAGGGCGATGAGGAATAGCCGGTTCAGACATTTCATGAAAGAATGTCTGGTGTTGTCAAAAGATCCGTTTGACAGTTTTGATGTGTTGCTGTTCGGCAGCGATCAGATCTGGAATGAAATAATCACTGGCGGATTTGACAAGATATATTGGGGAGATTTTACTACCAAGGCTAGAAAAGTCGCTTGGGCTGCCAGCGCCAACGTCCTGTCTTTCTCGGACATGGAATATGCCGCGAAATGCCTGTCTGGATTTCATGCGATAAGCGTCAGGGAGGATTCTTTGAAGGAATTGGTCAGCGGTATGACATCGGTTCCGGTCAAGTGTATTCAGGATCCGACCTTGATGCTGGGCGAACGGGAATGGAAGGCATTGGCCGGCCCCGTCAAGGATGGGGGATATGTCTTGGCTTATCCGATGCTTTGTGATGAATTGGTGATAAAGACCGCCGGCGCGATCGCTGGAGCAAAAGGACTACGGCTCGTGATACTTTCCAAGAATGCATTGTACCGACCGTATAAGAATATGGTGCAATGGGCTGGACCGGAGGAGTTTGTGTCGTATTTCGCAGGAGCGTCCCATGTTGTCACATCATCATTTCACGGAACGGCTTTTTCGATCATATTCAGAAAAAAGTTCCTATCGGTCGTAGAACCTGGTACAAGGAATCTTCGTGTGGAGTCATTGCTTCGAAAGATGGGGCTTGAGAACCGGCTTTCTGACGGCTCGGACATGTATTCCATCGACTTGCCTCTAGACAATGATAAGATAGGTATGGCCTTGGACGGGTTAAGGCAGGAGGCTGTTGATTTCTTGAAAGCATCAATGTCATGACAAAGAACGGCAAGATAACGGTTCTGTATGTGAACCATGAGGATAACGTTGTCGGTGGGGCTTCCTGGTCGCTCGTCAATCTCATCAGGTCGGTCAATGAGTATGTCATTCCGGTCATTCTGTTGAGGTCGGAGGGACCTGTGGCCGACTTTTTCCGATCCAAAGGCTACGAGTGCATTGTTCATTCATTCAGGCGCTTGACATACAAAGGGGGAGTCTTGAAAAGGACATTGCGTTTTCTTCCTCACCTTGTGACGAACACCTGGATCAACCACAAGTGTGTCAAGGATGTGTCCAGACTTCTTGCTGGCAGAAACGTCAGCATTGTCCACAGTAACTCGGGTGTCATCGACATCGGGCTGGCCTTGGCGGAAAAACTTGGCGCGAGGCATGTCTGGCATATTCGTGAATATTTTGACCTGGGCTTGAACGCCAGACCTTTCCGAGGATTCGGAAGGTGGAATGTGGAACTTCGCCGCTCTGATGCTGTCATTTTGATTTCCAACGGTTTGCGGGAGCATCTTGGGCTAAAGGACTGTCTGTCGGCATACTGCTTCCCTGATGCTGTGCGTTCTAAGAATGATGTCGTCCTTGATACAGAAAAAGAAAAGTATTTCCTTTTCTGTGCTGGTGAGATGGGGGCAGTGAAACGTCCGGAAACAGCCATTAGGGCATTCGGCGGATCCGGTTTGGCGGCCAAGGGGTATTCGCTGGTCTTCACGGGAAACTGTCGTGAAGAGAGAAAGGCCGGCCTGATGGAGGTGGCGAAAGAGGCCGGTGTGGAAAACAATGTCGAGTTTAGGGGCTATGTGGCTGACATCAGGTCTCTTATGTCCAAAGCTACAGCCTATCTCATGTGTTCTGAGTTCGAGGGGTTGGGGCGTGTGACCATTGAGGCGATGTTCTACGGCTGTCCGGTGATTGCCAGAAGGTCTGGAGGCACTTTGGAGATAATCACTGACAGGCGGAACGGTTTCTTTTTTGACACGGTTGAGGAATGCTCGGGACTTATGAATATGCTGGCGTCGGCTCTGCCGCTTGACGTTGTTCGCAAGGCCCAGAAAGATGCGGTGGCCCGTTATTCTGAAGAGGAATACGGCAGTGAGATAATGCGTGTATATGATGTTTTGACAAAATGATAGGCGTTATAGTTATTAATTATCACAGTGAGGAGAAGACGATAGAGTTCGTGAGGACTGAACTTGCGAAGATCCGGTCGGATTATGCTGTGGTGATTGTGGACAACGGTAGCACGGAACTAAGCAGGGACCGTCTGCTGGAGGCGTTCAAGGGGGCGGACCAGTATGTCTTCGTGGTGCCGTCCGAAGAGAATCTTGGCTTTGCCAAAGGCAATAATCTTGGGGCGGAAGTGGCTCGTAATCAGTTTGCTCCTGATGTTTTTTTGTTCGCCAACAATGACATACGTCTTGTAGAACCTGATGTTGTCGAAAGGATGGCGGCCAGGTTGAGGTCTCTGGAGGAGGCCGGGGCTCTCGGCCCAAAGGTTGTCGGACTGGACGGGCGGCTCCAGAGTCCAGAGCCGTTCATCAGTTTCTGGGACAGGCATGTGGCTCTTTATTGGAGGAGTCTGTTTTCATCCAAATCAAGAAGACCGTTTTGGGAGGAATATTCACAGACTGCTAAGGAAGGCTTTCATTACAGGATTTCAGGATCTTTCTTCATGGTCAAGGCCGAAGATTATTCCGCTTGCGGGAAAATGGATCCGAAGACCTTTCTCTATGCGGAGGAAATGATTCTGTCCGAAAGGCTTAAGAGGATAGGAAAGGGTGTTTACTACTACCCTGAAGTCTCGGTCGTTCATGAACATGGGGCGACCACGAGGAAGTACTACGACAAGGTCAGGGTGCGGGAACTCAAGTATCAGAGCGAGAAGTACTACTATAGGACCTACATCGGGACTCCGGCGTGGCAGTTTCTGGTGGCGGACCTGACATATTCATTGAAAAAATTGCTGAAGAGGTAGGTTATGAGAAAGAAGATTTACGTGTCGCCGTCGGCTAACAGGAAAAACGGCTATCCGAACCGCTACTTCGTCTTTTTGAAGGAGAATCTGGCTGAGTATTTCGATGTGCTTGACGCGGACAACGAGCCATACCTGACGCAGGGGTGGGCGTTGCTGAAACATTCGTTCAAGGCTGACATATTCCTGCTCAGTTTCGTGGAGACGATCGCTTTCCACAAACTGGCTTTCGCGCAGTACTTGATGGTACGGCTTAGTTTTTTGATAATGAGGTTGAGGCACAAAGAGATCGTATTCATATTCCATAACCCTCGTCCGCACAAGGGGGAGAACTGGATGTCCCGCTCGCTCACCAAGTTGCAGCTGAAGCGGTCGTGCCTCGTAATCTCCCATTCGTGCGAGACCGCTTCCTTCGCGCGCGTGCTGCTTTCTGAATATGGCTGCCCGCCTGACAAGGTCCGCTATTTCTGCCATCCGGTTGTGGAGCCTGCCGCCGTGGGAGGTTCTGCCGCCGACGCTTGCCGCGGTTCCTCAGGGGGAGAGGATTCTGCACGGACGGGCGAGATCCTGGGGGAATATCCTTCCGTACAAGGGTGTGCTGGAGTTCGTTACCAGTCCCGCCGTGCGCCGTGCCGGCCTGAAGGTCAGGATTGTCGGACGTTGCAAGGATGCCTCGCTGGCCGCGGACATTGAAAAGGCCATCGTCTCCGATGATTCCGCTGGTTTCGCCGGATTTGGGGCTGAGGCTTCGACGGCTCATCGGTCAACGTTTGTTTTTGAGAACAGGGCCGCTGATTTTGATGAGCTTGCCGGCCTTATCCGCTCCAGCCGTTTTGTGCTGTTTCCTTATCTGCCGGGAAGCGTCTCCAGTTCGGGTGTTCTGATGGACACTCTGACGATGGGTGGCAGTCCGGTCGGTCCCGCCATCGGTGCGTTCGCCGATCTTGCCCGAGAGGATGTCTGCTTTGTCTATGGCTCCGAAGCAGAGATGGTTGAGATTCTGAAATCGGGCCGCTCCATCAATCCGGAAGTCCTTCGTGACTTCATCGCCCGTAACTCCTGGCATTCCTTCGCCAGGTTCTTCGCCGACTTTTTCGCCTCCGGACACTGATGCCTGTTTCCTGTCCGGGAGCGGTGGCGGGAATGGTTCACAGGACGCTCGGTGGCGTGTTTTCTGTAGATTTGACCACTACGGAGTTATCGTTTGGACTAATTTTTGATATGCTTGTATTCTATTGCATGGCCCGGCGGGCGCTCAGGATCATGTCTCACGGCACCGCATTTATAGCCTGTTAGTTATGAAGATTATAACTACTTTAAGTTTAATTTATTATGAAAAGAGTTTTTTCATCCATCCTTGCGGCATCAATGATGCTTATCGGAACCGCTGCCATCGCGCAGCCATCACTCGGCATCGGCTACCTTAACTCTACGGACAAGGTAAAGTCCGGCAGCACGACCAAGACCACTAATCTGAACGGCTTCTATGTAGGCGGATCCTATAACATTAACCTTGCCGGTTCTTTTGGCGTGGCTCCGGGACTGTACTATGGTCTAGCTACCAAGAGTGATGCGGACAGCTATTTCGGCATCAACACTAATGTTGACGTTACAGAACACTATCTTTCCATCCCTGTGATGTTCAATGCGGGCCTTACCTTCGCAGACGGCATTGTCGGCAGGGTCTACGCCGGTCCTTCGCTGGCTTATGGTATTGCTTCCGACACCAAGGTGAAGGGATCCATCGCCGGTTTCTCAAAGGACACCAAGATCAACAACTATGGTGATGACTATCACTACGGTCGTTTCGATGTCATGCTCGGCGGCGGTGTGGCGGTCGAGTTCTTCGACATGGTACGCTTCAATGTCGGCTATGACTACGGTCTCGTGAACCGTTACACCGGTGACGGCGACATAACCCGTCACAGGAGCCAGTTCAACATCGGTGTCGCCTATCTCTTCTAAAAGATACTGTTTTTTATTACTGAACACAAAAACGGCCGGAGAGGATTCTCTCTGGCCGTTTGTTTTTGACGTGCGGATGACGCGTTGTCCCACGTGCCCGTGATTACTTTCTTTTCTCTCTCTTGCCGAGTTTCTCCCTTGTGAGCATCGGCTCGTTGGTGGTGATGCAGTCAACTCCGAGGTCAATCATGCTTTGGATGTCTTTCTCTTTGTTGACGGTCCAGCAGTTGACGCTCATCTTGTTGTCGCGCGCCTGCTTGAACCATGTAGGATTCTTTGCAAAGACCTTGTAGTGGAAGTCGATGCCGTTGATGCCGAGTCCGGCGAGTTCCTCAGGACTCTTGTCGTCGCCAAGGTACTGAACCGTGAAGCCAGGGCAGAGGGCGGCGAGCCTCTCGCAGATGTTCAGGCTGAAGGAGATGAAAATGACACGCTTAGGACTGTAGAGGCCGTGCTCCTTGAGGGCCTTGACACTCTGGTCCACCATGTAGTCCTCGTGGGCCTTGTCGATCTGCTGCTTGAGCTCGAACACCAGCACGGTCTTCTTGCTCTTCTCACCCTGGGTCAGGTACTCGTCAAGAGTAGGGATCTTCTCGCCGTTCTTCAGACGGCAGTCCTTGAAGTCGGCGTAGTCGTGATCCCAGATGCACATCCCGTCTATGTCGGCGTCGTGGTGGACAAGCATGACGAGGTCGGAGGTGATGTGTACATCGAACTCGCTGCCCCACAGTCCGTTCTGCTGAGCCAGTTCAAGCGATTTGATGGAGTTCTCGGCATAGCCGGCCTCCTCGCATTTCCAGAATCCTCTGTGCGCGGTCACAGCGATCTTCTGTGGGGCGCACGAAGCGGCGAGCGCTATCAAGGCTCCAGCCGCGGCAATTTTAGCAATCTTTCTCATATTCATTGAATATTATGTTTTGAACATTTCGTGTTGGTGGCAAAGATACTCAAATCCGCCCGAATAATGAAGTTCTACTGGCATGTTCCTGGTTATGTAACCTTCAAATAATAACCTGCATCATCTTAAGGAATCTTTTCGGTCTATATCTCTTTTCTCATCAGTCATGTGCCACCGGCACACTCCTTCTTCGAAAATAGATCTATCCTCGAAAATTTTCTCCTAATCTGAAGCAGGTTATTTTTTTCACGTTACTTATCACTCCGAACAGGAAGCAGATCTTATCTCTTTGCTGAAGAAATAAGATCTCATCTCTTGAAATAGCATTCCTTATTTTTTAAATTTCCTCAAATCATGGGATAGTCTGGCAGCGCAGAAATCAGGACCGCACATGGTGCAGTATTCTCCGTCGGTATGGCCTGCCTCCTCAAAATATTGGAGGGCACGTTCTGGGTCAAGAGACAGATGGAACTGGTCACGCCAGCGGAACTCGAAACGCGCCTTGGACAAGGCATTGTCACGGAGGAACGCACCAGGATGTCCTTTGGCGAGGTCTGCAGCATGTGCGGCAATCTTGTAGGTGACTACACCTACGCGCACATCCTCCTTGTCAGGAAGTGCAAGATGCTCCTTCGGTGTCACATAACAAAGCATAGCTGTCCCCAGCCACGCAATCTGGGCACCGCCGATAGCTGAAGTTATGTGGTCATAACCAGGAGCGATATCAGTTACCAGAGGTCCAAGTGTATAGAATGGTGCTTCATGGCATTTGGTAATCTGACGTTCCATATTTTCCTGGATTTTATGCATTGGAACATGGCCAGGGCCCTCGATGAAAGCCTGGACATTTTTTGCCCATGCACGCGTAACCAATTCACCCATAGTATCTAACTCAGCGAACTGTGCAGCATCATTGGCATCGGCAATACAACCCGGACGGAGGCCATCACCGAGAGACAATGCCACATCATACTTGGAAACGATGTCGCAGATATCATCGAAATGCTCATACAGGAAACTCTCCTTGTTATATAGGAGACACCACTTGCTCATGATACTTCCTCCACGGCTCACGATACCGCATAGACGGTTGTCTGCCAAGTGGACGTTCTCCAGACGGATTCCGGCATGGATGGTAAAGTAATCGACCCCCTGCTCGCACTGCTCTATCAATGTGTCGCGATAGACCTCCCAATTCAAGTCCGCCACATTGCCCTTGACTTTTTCCAGAGCCTGATAGATCGGCACGGTGCCGACAGGAACCGGTGAATTTCTGATGATCCACTCCCTGGTCTCATGAATATTGGCTCCGGTAGAAAGGTCCATCACCGTATCTCCACCCCATTTGCAGGACCAGACAGCCTTGTCCACTTCTTCGTCAATGCTGGAAGTCGTGGCCGAGTTGCCGATATTGGCATTGATCTTCACCAAAAAGTTTCTGCCGATTATCATTGGCTCGCTCTCGGGGTGATTGATGTTTGCGGGAAGCACCGCGCGGCCAAGTGCGATTTCGTCGCGTACGAACTCCGGCGTGATGTAACTGTCAATGCCGGCTTCCTTGCATTTCATGTTCTCTCGAATGGCAACATACTCCATTTCCGGAGTGATGATTCCGGCTTTTGCGTATGCCATCTGAGTGATATTCTTGCCCTCAATTGCCTTGCGAGGCAGTTTGATATGGCCGAAACGGAGACTGTCCAACGAATGATCTTCGAGGCGTTGACGGCCATAATCACTTGAAACACAGTCTAGTTCCTCTGTATCATTGCGCTCGATTATCCATTTTTCCCGCATCCTCGGCAAGCCCTGTTTAAGGTCAACCTGATATTCCGGGTCGCTATAAGGACCGCTGGTATCATAGATATACACAGGCTCGTTCGGTTCCATGTGAGGCGCACCGTTTTCATCTTTGGTTACAGTAGGAGTGAGATTGACCTTCATCATGCCCACTCTTATTTCCGGGTACAATGTTCCCGACAGATACGCCTTTTCTCTTTGGGCGTAAGCTTTGTTGTCTGCTGGCATAAATGCTTTCTATTAATATGTTACTATGTAAGAACAATGCCGGAATACAGAGCAAAGACTGCTGGCGGAAATCACTTGGACCATTTTCAATGCCCGTTTTCAAGTGAATTGTATCCCTGCGGCAGCATTATCTGCATCAGGTTCAATGGGTATAATCTCAGCCGATTTGTCAGCACCCCGTAATGTTCGCTCGCAAATATAGAAATTTTTCAATAAATTGGTTGTAGGAATGTAAGATTTTCCGTATAATCGGTATATTATAGAAAAGAGAGTTTATAGATATGGAAATTTTGATTTCATTTTTGGGAGGCGCCGTCGTGGCAGCCATTGTTGTAGCCCTCATTTTCAAGAGCAGAATGAGCCAGGTGGTGGATATCGCAAAAGCCGGATTGGAGGCGGATTACAAGTCGAAACTCGCGAAAAGCGACGCGGATCTGGCTCACGCCGAAAAGGATGCCGAAGGGTTAAGGTCAATGATAGAACAGGAGCGTGTCAATGCCAATGCCAAGGTAGCAGAGGTTAAGGCTGACATGGAAAAGCGCAACAATGAGTCACTTGAGGCACTCGAGAAAAAGAACAGGGAAATGATGGCTGCACTTCAGGAGAAGTTCAATGAGACCATCGGAAAGGTTACAGCCCAAGTCAAGGCCGATACCAATGACATGCTCAAGGCAAGTCAGAAGGAGTTCGCCGAGTCCAGCAATCAGAGCATCGGGCAGATTCTTAATCCGCTCAAGGAAAACATCGCCCAACTGAAGGTGACGATGGAAAATGGCAGTACCGCCCAAGCCAAGATGCATGGTGAAATCGAGCAGCAGATCAAGGGTCTCATGGAATTCAGCGATGCCACACGAAAGAGCGCGGACGAGTTGGCAGCCGCATTTAGGCACGGAAGCAAAATCCAGGGAGACTGGGGTGAGATTCAATTGAAAAACTTGCTTGAGACTCAGGGGCTCAAATGCGGGATTCATTTCGATATACAGCCTACTCTGAGAGATCAGGATGGAAAAGCGCTTAAAAGTGAGGACGGCAATCTCATGCGTCCGGATGTCATCCTGCATCTTGACCAGAGGCGTGAGGTAATCATCGACTCAAAGGTATCATTGACAGCTTTCGCAAATTATGTCAATGCCGATAATGACATTGACAAAGAGCGTTATCTGAAGGAGCATATTGCCAGCATCAAGAGGCATGTGGATGAACTTGCGAAAAAGGACTATTCGAAGTATGTTGTCGCACCTAAGATTTCTGCAGGCTACGTGATAATGTTTGTGCCTCATGCTGGTGCGCTCTGGACGGCATTGAATGCAGAACCTGGCCTTTGGAGGAATGCTGCGGACAAAAATGTCTGTATAGCTGATGAACAAAGCCTTTATGGTGCCCTCAAGATGGTCAGTCTGACGTGGACTCAAATTGCCCAAGCCAATAATCATGCACAGGTTTATGCTCTTGCATCCGAGATAATCAATCGTCTCGGAATGTTTCTGGAAAACTACAAGAAGGTCGGTGACAGTATCCAGAATGCTTTGAATTCATACGAGACATCATCCAAGAAACTGAAAGGCGGAAGCCAGAGCGTGTTCACTACTGCCAGCCAACTGGTAAAGCTTGGGGCCAAGAATGACGGCAAGCATCAGATTCCCGAAGAATTCATTGACATTGATGAAATTCCGGCTCTGGAAGAACCAGCTGACAATCAACCTAATGAAGATCCTGCGGAGCCCAAGAGCGGAGAATAATATCTCAATGAGCATTGACAGCCCAGCCGGTCACCAAAGTTTTTTTGCAACCGACTGGGCTATTTTCCATTAATTGACTATCTTAGACATCGGGAAACAACGGCTCCGACTGATGGGCACAGATTACTCCCTACATTTTTAGCGCAAATTGTCAATGAATATGATACATAGAGTCAATGTCGAGTTCCCTGATGTTTACATTCTGGTAAGACTATATCGTAATTTCAGCAGGCCTTGGGATGAATTTCATCAGAGTATTCAGCCGGCGATATCGTCAATACAAGAGAACATTGACAACTATCGGGGAAACATTGTAGTTCTTCTGAACGATGATTCCTGGACAGACGATGAGGCGGCGCTTAAAGAACATCAATCCAATGTTGCCGATGCATTCATGCAATTCGGGCAACTGGATGCAGGCAAGATATCAGATCTCAAGCCATGGATCATTGACTCTCAATCTGACTCATTGGAAAGCAGAATCTGTTCCTCATGTATTGAGTACTTGAACGAGACGGAACACTGCCGTTTCTCTGAAGATTACGTTTATACAAGGAGGCGGAATAGCCGTCTTATATTTGTCAGGACAGGAGGAAAGGGCTCTTCTTATGCCATGTGGGCACTGAGAGAACTGTTTCTGCACTGCGCGAAAGAAGAGGTAACCTCGACAGACAGGAGCTCCATCTGCGGAGCTTCGTAATACTGTTTGTTCATAATATTACACTACTCTATACACACTATATCGGTTTTTATATCTACCTTTTATCCAAAAGGTCAATTTTTTTTTCAAAAGGGCGCGCTAGTTAGACATAATTTTTTATTCTGCAAAAATTAAATTGTTAAGATTTTATTTCATTTTTCCCTTTTCCGTTAACGCATTTGAACTTATAAACAAGCGTTCCGTTCACAGGCTGTCCGGAGCGGTCATCACGTAACACCGTGTAACCCGAAAGATACAGGATATCATCACCTTCCAGCCTGACATTCATCTTATAGAAATAACCTTGGCAGCGACCGTCATCGGATACTTTTCCATAATAAGGGTCAATGCCCAGGTCATAATTCCCGGACGAGTCCACGGAGAATTTCGGCGTAAAAACACTCTTGTTCCAAAACGCGATGGAAGTGTTCAGGTAGATTTCTTCTATCAGCAGGCTGATTCTCACGGAAGTCCGATACGGCGCCGCCATATCTATCTCTATACCGATTTCATCTGTCAGGTCCGGCACCTCTTTCAATTCATCAAAAATCGAAGCGGAAGCCACGCCGTCGCCATTCAGGTCCACCGGTGCCCCGTCCCATTCCGCGCCGACGAGTTCATACTCACCGACAAGCCTGTCCATCGCGGCACGCGCCGCATCCGTCATATCATATACGACCTTATTCTTGTCGCACGCTACCGCGGCCATAAAGGTCAATGCCAATGCAAGCGCAAAATTTATCTTGTTCATTACTGTCATCTCTTTTTAAGGTCAATATAAAAATCCGCCGGAGTCATAATCGAAACCATGCCGGTACCGCCGCTGACATTGCTCGGATAAGGAATTTCATCAATGAAGGTCCAGGAACCTTGCTCCGAATTGTCGAATGCGTAGTCGTTCATGTAAGTATAGGTGCTTCGGGACATTGACAATACACGGAAACAGATTTTCCCGTACTCGGCCGGCACATATTCGTCACGCGACCATGAATTCGGATAATAATTATGCAGGAGTGTCTTTTCCACAGCCAGTTTCAATGTATATTCCTTGTCAGCGAAAGTATTGTCCGTAAACAAGTTATATTCATTGGCATAATAATTATTCGCATCACTGGAACTGTCCTCCATACCGATTTTAAGATTCCTGTACAGCAGGCTTTCATACTTGTTGTCGAACTTGATGTCACTGTATCTGCTGCACAAGAACTGGCCTTCCACGTAAGGACTGCCGGACGGCACTTCAGAAGCCCTGTACTCTGATTCATAAGACATTACCATACGGTAGAAATTGCTTTCTCCGGCAACGTCCTGCAGATGGACCTTGGTCATATAGAAACTGACCAGCTCGCCTCCTTTGTTCTTCGCCATGAATGAAGTCGTGTCCACTGCATTGACAACAGGAGCATTGGGAGCGACAGCGACCGCCTCGGCATGGGCATCGCCGGCATCGACCGTGATCCTGACCTCGTCACCGGCATTGAAAGGGGCCTTGAACCGGATGGCATTGGCATTGTACGAGAACCGCTCCGGCTCGGTCACCTTGTCCGTAGACGCCACCAGCTTGCCGTTCACGTAGCATTCAAGATGCGCCGATTCGACGGGTTTCACATCGTCATACATGCCCCAGGTAAGGAAAACCGTGTGCAGCGTGTCGCCAGCCACCAGATTGCCGTTCACCACGAGCATCTTCTCAGGGCCTTCCCTGCGCAGGTCAATGTACTCTTCACATGCGACCGACATCATTGCCGCAATCATTATCAATATTGACTTTTTCATGATTTCTAGAACTTGAAGGTGTAACTGAAAGAAGGAAGGAACAAGAGGAAGGTCTTCTTGCTCAATGCCGGGGTATACGTGGTTTTCCCGGTGTCCGGGTTCTTCACTTCCCTGCTGTCCAAAGTCACCCAGTTAGGATTTTTGGCGCCATAGGCATTGTACATTCCGAAGTTCCAGATACGCTCGCCATGACGTTTCTTCTTGTGGATATTGACGCTGAAATCTAGCCTGTGGGACGGCTGAAGCCTGTAATTGTTCCTGCTGGAAATATAGTCCACCATTGACATACCCTTTCCGTCCGGAGAGAGTGTGACCGTAGACCTGGTGGAGACCGTCATCCAGTTTCCGGAGGCAATGGTCCATATTGCGCTCAGGTCCACTCTTTTACCGAGTTTCTGATTCAGGCTGACGCAGAAGTTGTGCCTGCGGTCATAAACGAACGGGAAACGTTTTCCATTGTTGATGGTGCCGTCGCGGAAGATGCGGTCGGTCCTGGACAATGTATATGAGACGGTTCCGGTGGTGCGGCCGAGTGTCTTCTGGACATATAGTTCCACGCCATACGACCGCCCCTGCCCCATCTCGACGTTTTCTTCCCAGTCGGCAGCCGAGGAGAATGACATCTTGCCGTCTTTATATTCAAGGACATTGTTCATCCGCTTCCAGTAACCCTCCACCGAGAATTCCCATCCTTTCAGGCCGCTGTAATATGTGCCGAGCGAGACGATGTCCGATGTTACCGGCTTGATGTTCTTGGTAATAGGCACCCAGAGGTCTGTAGGAAGGCTGAGGTTGCCCGATGTGAGTTGATGCACGTATTGAGACATCTTGGAATAAGCCGTCTTGACAGCCCAGCCCTTTCCGAATGAGACCTTGACCGCGGCACGTGGTTCCGGACAGAAATATGTACGACCATTGACCAGGAACAGGCTCAGGTGCAGTCCCGGATTGAATGAGAAATGCTCCCCGAAGGTCATGTCGTCTTCAATGTAGGCCGACAGTTCATTGCCATAAAGGTTCGGGCTGGCGTCGTTCACCTTGTCGCTTTTTTCTTCCTTGCCGTCAAGGTTGTTGAGACTGCGCGAGCGTTCCACTTCCGGGCGATAAAGGTGATTCACGAATTCGCCGCCGAATTTTATCAGGTGCGAAGGCGTCGGAACATAATCGAAGTCAATTCTCGCGCCCAGGTCACGGATGCCTGACGTATAGGAATACCTGTACTGCTTGTCGTAGTTCTCCGTTTCCGATTTCAGAAGCTCCCTGGTATTGGTGACCATGTTCATCTTATATGTATTCCACGAAACCGAGGTATTTGCAAACAGCTTGCTGCTGAAGACATGGTTCCACCTTACCGATGCCAATGTGTTGCCCCATTTGAGGTTCATTTTCGTATTTTCTTCTTCGTACTTCGTATATGGCTCATAGTCAGGGCCATAATATCTCGAACTGGATTTGTCGGAATCGGAGTATCTGAAATAATCGCGTCCGGTATAGAATCCCACGAAGATCTTGTCCGAGTCGCTGAAACGATGGGTTACCTTGGCATTGATATCATAAAACGCGTAATTGGCAGGGCTTCCGCAGGCCTTTATCAGTCTGTCGAACAGGAAGGTGTGCATCCCGCGCGCGCTGAAGGACCAGGTGGTGTTTTCGCCGGCTATAGGGCCTTCGAAGTGGAGTTTTTCCGAAAGAAGTCCTGCTGATACCGAGCCGTGGAATCCCTTGGTATTGCCGTCATTGGTCCTGACGTCGACTATACTGGATACTCTGCCGCCATATCTTGCCGGGAAAGAGCCTTTGTAGAATGTGACTTTCTTGACCGCTTCAGGCGTGAAGACCGACAGCAGGCCGAGCAGATGGCTGACATTGTAAAGCGGTGTTCCGTCGAGCATCATAAGGTTTTCGTCCGCTCCACCGCCCCGCACATAGATTCCGGAAAATCCTTCCATGCCGCTCTGCACGCCAGGCATCAGTTGAATGGTCTTGATGACATCAGGTTCGCCCAGCACCACCGGCATATTCTTGATCATCTCCTGAGGGATTTCCAATGCGCCCATATAGGTGGACTGTATGCCGGCGTCCTTTCGTGCCACAATAGTCGAGGCTTTCAGTGAAGCCGCCTGCGCCAATGAAATGTTTACAACAGTATCCCGCTGTAGGTCAATGCTTTTCTGCAAATCCGCGCATCCGACGTAGGAGTATGTCAGGTCAATGTTTCCGCATGGGATGGTGAGCGTATAGTATCCGAATTCGTTGGTGACTGCGCCAATGATTCTGGAGTTTGACCTCGGTTTGTCATTTGTTGCAGCTGAGGCATTTGCCCCGGGTGTCGCCGCGGAAGCTTTCGTCCCCGACGCAGCATCCGTAATCGTCACCATCACTCCCGCTCCGATGAGCGTCTCCCCCGTAGCTGCATCCCGGATATATCCGCTGACTGTACACTTGTTCTGGGCAGCCAGATTGACAGCAAAAATGACGGCCATCGCCGCCAATGTAAATTTTCGCATTAAAGAATATTTGTTTGAGGATTCCTTAGCTAGCAATCCTTTTCATTATAACCAATCCACACTCTCCCCTCATCCATCCATACAAAGATGCAACTCACACAAGTATTGTTGCATTTTTACACATATTTCCCGGTATTGTTGTTTAAGACTGCAAATATATATATATTGGTTATAACAAAATCTTCGGCAAAAGGGGACATCTCGGGTGAAGAAATCTTTATAAGGGGTTGAATTCCCCACCATTTTCTCGCAAAACTATTTTTCGTGCCATCTAAAACGTTTTCTCAGAACAAAACGCCTCGGCAAGCACACCTGGTACCGTCTAAAACGTTTTCGCGGTACAAACTGAACCACGGAAAATGGATCCAAAAAAATGAACAACCAGAGTCAACTCATTTCATGGAAAGACTCCAATCGGAGTCAACAAAAATCAGGAAATGACAACGTGGTGTGGAGCACAAATAATTAATTATGAGATAGATATCTATTTTCAGAGTTCACATAACAGCTACTCTGAAGAAGGTTAATTTATTACATAACAAGGATTTACGCACCACACAAAAATAAAACCACTAGACAGCAAAAGTCCGGCGGGGGTTGAGCCTCTGGAGGCATGGTCGCCCATGACCTTGTGAATGGGTGGCAGGTGACAGCCTGACGGGTTGAGCGAAGCGAACCTCCAGAGACCCCACCCCCGTCGGGCGCACCAAAGGACAAAGTGACGTTTCAATGCGACCACCCCACCCGCGTGAGAATTTTTCCTCTCGGAAGTGAAACTTTTGCAAAGAAAAGCATACTATCTGCAAATATATTTGTAACTTCAAAGCCAACAGCTCGTTAAAAATTAGCCGAGCCTAAGCGGCTCTGGCATTAAATATAATTAGTTCTTTGAAAGTTTTGTCAATTAATGCCGTGTCCGGTCGTATGCCGAACACGCAAATAAATCTTTCAAGCATATAGGCATTGTGTATCATGGATTTGCATGAGGATTGATTCCATAGTCATAATCAGAAGGGGTAATATACTTCTAATTTACTAAAGTTCAATAACTTATACAATACTTTTCTTGTATATTTACTGCATTTGTCGCATCCCGAAACACAGAATCCTTACTGTTTGGAGATCATCTATTGACAATATTTCAATGAACTTTCATATGGTTTGAGCTGGCTTTAGCCTGCTCGATTGTTAAATCTTAAAAATATCGGTAAAATTTACCGAAGTATTGTGAAGTAGAAAAGCGATATGGCATACTTATTCTGCCATGAGCATATAAATATAAAAACGTTTCATACTAATTACATAAGTTACCTCCAAAAAATTATGATGTACCTTGTTAAAAATTATCACCTGAAACCTTTATCCCCTCACATAAGACACACTGCATTCGTTCGAAAACTGCTGTTCTTTTTGGTGAATATATGCGTTTTTTGTAACCTCTCAGCTCAAACTCTTCCGCTTTCAGGAACCATTTTGGATGAAAAAGAAGAATGCATACCTGGAGTATATCTGATAGCAGTTAATCCTAAAACATCCGAAGTGCTTGCAACCACAACCTCAAGTACTGATGGTAAATATGTTCTTCCTACGATACCCTTGCCATTCATACTCAATGCCACCCATATCGGTTACACGAGTTTGAATATTCCTATTAATAATAAAACCGACATGGAAACAGCACGAATTCTCCGTATGCAAGTGGCTATAGAGCAACTACAAGAAGTTGTCGTAACGGCTGAACCACCTCATATCGAGCGTGAAGTAGGTAAATTCGTCATACGCAACATTGCTGCTTCCCCATTTGCAACGGGAAGTAACACATATAACTTTCTGCGCTTTATGCCGATGATAGACATTAAGCCTGAAGGAGGTATTTCGATTCTGGGAAAAAACGATGCGAACATTCATATCAACGGCCGTAGTGTAGCAAACAACCAAATGGCAGAACAAATGCTAAAAGGTATTCCTGCCAATGAAATCGCCCGCATAGAAATTATTCCTGTAACAGGAAGCACTCAATCGGCAGAAAATCGCAACGGCATCATAAATGTCGTACTCAAGAAAAAACCGGACGAAGGTCTCCGTGTATTTGCCACAATAGAAGACCGTCAAGGCTACTACAACAGCCCAAGCGGTATAGTATTTATGAACTATGCGGGAAAGAGAGTCGATTTGACAGCAGGTATAACGACCTCATACAACCAATTAAGACAAGAATCCAATCATTCATACAATTACCTCCAGACTGGACTTTCAACACAATCAGACTTTCGTGAGCGGACTAGAACTCTCAACGCAGGTGGTTATATCAATCTGAATTACAACATCAATGACCACCATAAACTAGGCGCACAGATTAGTCTGGGTGGACTTGATTACCGTAAGAATTCATCATCAACCAGTACTTACGGACGGATAAACAGTGATATAGTTGATTCAATCTATACAGCGGATGTCATCACGAAAAGTCCTGCCCCTAATCTGACATGGGGAGCAAACCTCAATTATGTCTTCAAAACGGACAATGAAGGCTCTCGCTTAAACATTGACCTTGATTTTAAAAACAATTCCAACAAACGCAACATCAACAACACATATCGTAAAGATTACTTAGCCTCATCTGTTATAACAGACGATTTTTCCCAGCGACCATCGGTAGGTACAATAGTATATGGGGGACGCGCTGAATATGAACATTGCTTCAACTCTGACAATACGCTTCAAGTTGGACTAAGCGGATATCGCGGAACGGTAGATAATGATTTTTTCTATGGGTTGCGTTCTGGGGACGATTATGTGAGCGATGCCGGACGCACCAACCGATTTATTTATAAAGATTATAATCTTGCCGGATATATCAACTACCAACGGGTATGGTCTGAAACACTTGAGACTGAAATAGGAGTCAGAGCCGAAAAATACCACGCAAAAGGTTCACAGAAAACCACTTCTGAAACCGTTAATCGAAACGAATTTGACATTTTCCCGACGCTATCCATACTCTATATGCCATCTGACGACCACGAACTCTCGTTGGATTTTACCAGCTCTATTATGCGTCCCTATTATGGACAACTAAACCCATTCATCACCTACACCTCGCCCTCCACTTATATCCAGAATAACCCTAATCTCAAATCGAGCAAAGGCTACGAATTGATGTTCAGCTATACTCTGTTTGATGACTATATGCTGACAGTGGATTACCTTTATGACAAGGATTTGTGGACTGACTTCGTTTTGCCAATAGATGATATGACCCGTACATATACGGATAACTATGGAAACGGCCACGCATTGGATATTTCACTGTTTATATCCCAAAGCCTGTTCAAGAACTATTGGAATTTTTCAGTTAAAGCAGCATTCGGTTATGTATCCACTCGTGGTGCGGTGAGTAATAGAATAATAGACTTCAATGATTTTAGCTATGGAGTTACCGTAAAAAGTAATCTTGCATTATCAAAAAAATACAATTGGTATCTTGACCTTAAATATCAGTATTCAAGCAAAAGACGAGCTACAGCCTTTGATATCGGAGCCACACACGATTTGGAAATATATATACTGAAACAGTTCCGCCGAGCCTCTCTTTCAGCAGGAGTATACAATATTCTGAAATCGAACATAACTGTTACCAATACCTTTTCGGATTATCGGTTTTCAATCACTAACAAACGGTACATTACCGGCGTAGTCACTTTTTCCTACACATTCGGTAACCAGCGTGCCCGCCGCGTAGAAAAAAGACAGAACAGCAATATTGAAAAACGGATGCAATAAACAAATCTTAGCGGTACCCGAAAAGCTCACCTTGCAATTATTTTTCTGGTCAAGGGTGCGATTGTTTATTGCGAAAAATGCCCGGAGTGTCTATTGTCAGAACCCTTCCGGACCGCCGTTCTGGTCCAGCAGGTCATGGTAGTCTCCATCTTGAATGGCATCACCCACAGGGTCTGCATTGCCGCCCTTCTCAATGAATTCCTTCGTCCTCTTGGCGGCATTCGGGTCGGGTTTCCAGTCGCCGGGCCCGTCGATGTGCCCGCCGATATCCATCTTCTTTGCCTCTTCCGGAGTGAAGACTTCCTTGTAAGACTTGGGCTTGTACTGGTTCTGTTTGGCCCGTTTTTCCTGAGCGTCAGTTACAGCACTAACGATGATATAGGTCAGAATCAACACGCCAATGGTAATCCAGGCCCAACTGCTGGACTTCCGATACCAGGGCTTCTCGTTATGATTATTTACTTCTGGCATATTCTCTACATTTATCTTTGACAGCTTCCAGTTCTCGACTGTAATCGGGATTATGGGTGTAATTCACCAGCGGACGGTATTTGTCGATGAGTTTCTTCTCCACATCATCCATGGTCTCAGTAGAAAATGCAATGAAGTTGACAGTGAGCGATTCTCTCATCCATTGCCGAATGGCCTCCGTGTCCTCCGGGCTGAATTTGAAATTAGTCTGGTTCTTCTTTCCAACCAGCGAACCTTTCGGAGGCAAATACCCCAGCATTGCTCCAATGCTCCGAAAGAACGTTGCCGCTCCAATATGATTCAGTTCCTGTTTCCAGAAACGCTTTCGGAGGGAAGTGGATGCCTGGCCGATATAGATGACGCCATCCTCACGGACCTTCCCATACTTTGCCGGTAAGCGGACACTTTTACGGAGCTTGATGCAATACAGCCCCGGCACATCAGGAAACATCTCACCAGACAGAGCGCCGACGGAAACAAACTCTCCCTGCTGCAGTTTTCTCTCCGCAGCAGCCAACCCATTTACGGCTTTCGGGGCGGTGACCACTGACTTCTTCGCTTTCGGAGTCACGGCATGGCGGGAAGCAGATTTGCCAACTGAAGATCCGGCCAGTTCATAGATATGGTTGATGACACTTTTCCCTGCACCGTTGAGGGCTGAACCTTTATGGCGCTTATACGCCGATACGACAACGCCTTTGTCAGAAGGAAGCGCAAGTTGGCCACCTGACAAGAATGCGCCCGTCGTGTCCATATATCCAAGCACCTTCCGCGCAGCCCGTTTCCTGATGCTCGGATTACTCAGTCCCTTGGAATCCAGATAACGGTCCACAAGGTCATTCATTTGCTTTGTAGTCATAATCTTGGGGTTACACCTGCAAATTTAAGCATAACTCTCTGAATCTCAATGTCCCTCTGCGATATACTTTACTTTGTCCATGTACTACCTGCACTATCATCACTACCTACACTACCTGGACATGTTTTGGGCCGATGTCAGAAGAAAAGCGGTCAAGGAGAGCTGGCCCAGCGCCAGCTGGGCCAGCTCTCCTTGGTTCCAGCCAGCGCCGCCCTTTGCGCGGACGTGGGTATAAGCCGCGTGCATCTCAACCGCAGGTTCATGAAGACGATGAGGCACAAGACTCGGGACTGGATGACGGGATCGTAGAGGAAGCTGCACCGGAAACTATTTTGCCGATGGATGACTAGTATGAGTCGTGATTCCACCATATTGTCACTGGCCTGGATGACTGTCGAAAAACACTGTGTTTTTACAATAAAATTCGAGAGGTCTTATGCGAATTTGTCGCTGAAAAGGAACTGGAACAGTCCGGTGAACAGGATTCCATTATTGTCCCTGTAGGGCATAATGTCGTCCTTGACGATAACAATCTTCTGGAAGGAATCATCAATGCGTTTGAGCGAATTCAGTTCCTGCTCACGTTTTTCTTCGGTTTCTATCTCGTAGGCCGACTGAATATAGTACTTCTCGTTCCCATCAGTAGCAATGAAATCTACCTCATATTGTTTGTATTCAGACTTTCCATCGACCATTTTACGGTGCTCAACGACTCCCACATCCACCACATAACCACGGTACAGCAATTCATTGAAGATGATGTTCTCCATCAGATGTGTCTGCTCCAATTGGCGGTAATTCAGCCTTGCGTTTCTAAGACCGACATCTATCGAGTAGTATTTCTTGATGTTCTCGTAATACTTGTTGCCCTTGATATTATAACGTCGGGCTTCGTTGAACAAGAATGCCTCTTCCAGATAGCCGATATACTTTGCAACTGTGTCATCCGTTATCTTGATTTTGCGGGCACTTCCCAGCGTATTGGTGATACGTGTCGTATTGGTAAGGGAACCGATGGATGAGCATAAAGCATCGGCTATGGCTTCAAGCGCTTCCCGATTTTCAACGTTGTGGCGCTCGACCACATCGTCCAGATAGGTCTTCTTCCACAGTTTCTGGAGATAGGTGGTCTTCTGTTCAGCCGTCGGCATTTTCCTAAGTGCTGGAAGTCCTCCATAAGTGTAATACTCTTTCCACAGGTCATTGACACTTTCCTGTCGGTCCTGACAAAATTCGCGGAAAGTGAACGGAAGGACGCTGACCTCGTCGCTGCGCCCGCGGAAGATGGTATTGATTTCGCTAGAAAGGAACTTTGAATTGCTGCCGGTGACATACACATCTACATTCTGACGCTTATTAAGGCCATTGACAATCCTTTCGAATCCATCGACCTCCTGAATTTCGTCCAGGAAGACGTAGTAATTCTCAGTCTGCGAGGCAATTCTGGAATAAAGGTATTCTTTCAGCTTCTCGCGGTCCAGTAGTTCCTGTGGAGTGTCCTCATCCTCAATATCAAAGGAAATGATGATAATGTTATCTTCGGGAACACCTTTGGAGAGGAGATAATCCTTGTATATGGGATCAAAGAGGAAGGATTTACCGGAACGCCTCGGTCCGGTAACCGCTTTAATCTGCCCATTATCCCTCCTGACAATCAGTCGGTTAAGATACAAATCCCGTTTTACGTAAGCATTCATAATATTCTACTTTCGAAATCCACTGCAAATTTACAGTAAATTTCGAAAACGCCAAAGGTCAATTCTCAATTATTGGCAGTTTGACTATACATCTCCTCCGTATTGTAGCACTTTTCTGACGACGTTATGCAGAGACATATATCCGTATGTATATAGATTCCGTTATCGAGGATAACTATCACAGGATAAAGGACGACATATCAATGATACTCCAGTCACATGGAATCGGACTGGAGAGTGAGGCGGCAGAAGTCACGACGGATGCCGGCCAACCGCAGGTTCATGAAGAAGATGAGGAACAATGCACTGGGCCTGCTGACGGAATCGTCGAGGAAATAGTACCCAATATTATCCTGCCAATGGATGGCGAATTTGACTAATCGAATTTTATGTCATTTGATGATGGAGTTTTCGATTACAAAAGTTACTGTTTAGATAGAATTCAATGCAAAAATTCGTGATAACTTGTCTAAATCTCGTAAATATTCATACATTTAGACAGTATATCCCGTTTTTAGTATATTATATACCATTCATAGGCTTGTTTGGGTGAGCTATCCAGCATAGTTGTTGCTCCAGTCGTTCAGAATTTCGCTGATATGGTTGTCCATAGTTTTCCAACCTTGGACCTGAGCATTTGAAAATACCTCATGCCAGAATATCATGGTCGAATTGAGATGGTCGACTTTTCCGATATTGTGATTCACGGAGGATGTCTTAACTGTTGCATATGGACTGTTTTAGAAAAGTGATTAAGTTAATTAACTCATACAAGTTACTCAAGATAATCATCGATTAGACAACTCTCTATCGGTGATTTTTTGTCGGATGAAATTAAAATTCTAAATTTGTATCGTCAGCGGGTCGCTATGACTCACTGACGACATACTTGACACGTTTGTGTCCTGCAGTCCCAACAAGAAATCTGGAAAATTTTTATAGACAGGGCAATTGCAAGGCACATTCTACCTGCATCGTTGACTTCAATCGAAATCAACATAGGGGGGCAGAGGGAAAACCCTGTGTATTACGCATAGATTTTCTGTAGTCTAAAAAGAAAGTA
>OHUE01000474.1_pt1 | contig 22625 bp, 24 predicted proteins | sample 1579111 | NCBI WGS metagenome assembly OHUE01 (sample SAMEA3879524, study PRJEB24766) | human gut metagenome | biome: human-associated habitat; feature: feces | place: USA | collected 1985/1987 | reverse complement strand
GTACGCCGCCGCCCGCCATCGAGCAGAGTTTTACACCTAATTGGGGATAAAACAGCTCGTCGCGGGCGGCGGTGTGGCGCTGATCGGCGTGACCCTGATCCCCCTGCTGTCCGGTCTGCTGGGCTGAGCCCTATCAAAATCTCAGAGGCAGCTCCCGTTTCACGGCGGGAGCTGCCTCCAAGGAGGTGACCACCCGTGATAATCGATACGATCCAGGAATGGTTCAAGGAGGTGCTGATCGACGGCATCATCTCAAACCTTTCCGGGACCTTTGATACCGTGAATACGAAGGTGGCCGAGATCGCAGGCGAGGTCGGCATGACGCCCTCCGGCTGGAACGGCGGTATCTTCAACATGATCCGCAACCTGTCCGAAACGGTCATTGTCCCCATTGCAGGCATCATCCTCACCTTCGTCATGTGCTATGAGCTGATCCAGTTGATCGTCGAGAAAAATAATCTCCATGATTTTGACACCTGGCTTTTCTGGAAGTGGATTTTCAAGACCTTCTGCGCGGTGCTGATCGTCACGAACACCTGGAATATCGTTATGGCGGTGTTCGACGTGGCGCAGAGCGTGGTCGATCAGAGCGCAGGCGTCATCATCTCCGATGCTGGGATCGACATTTCCGGCGTCGTGGGTGATCTGGAAACAACGCTGGCGGACTGGAGCATCGGTTCTTTGCTGGGTCTGTGGTTTCAGAGCGTCTTTGTGGGCCTCTGTTCGCATATCCTCACCATTGCCATTTTCCTTGTGATCTACGGAAGAATGATCGAGGTGTATTTGACCGTGTCTGTGGGGCCAATCCCGTTTGCCACGATGGTCAACCGGGAATGGGGCCATACGGGACAGAATTACTTGAAGTCTCTGCTGGCGCTGGGCTTTCAGGCATTTCTTATCATGGTCTGCGTCGGCATCTACGCGGTGCTGGTACAGAACATCGCCGTGGGGGATGATATTACCGTGGCGATCTGGGAGTGCATGGGCTACACGGTGCTGCTGTGCTACACGCTGTTCAAAACCGGCAGCCTTGCAAAAAGCCTGTTCGGAGCGCATTAAAGGAGGTATCAATTTTGGCATACGTAACGGTCCCGAAGGACCTGACAAAAATCAAAAGCAAGATGCTGTTCGGCCTGACGAAGCGGCAGCTTGTGTGTTTCGGATCGGCGGCGCTTGTGGGAGTGCCGCTTTTCTTTTTGAGCAAGGGCAGCATGGGTACGACCTCGGCGGCGCTGTGCATGATCCTTGTCATGCTCCCGTTCTTCCTGTTTGCCCTCTATGAGAAAAATGGACAAACGCTGGAAGTGATCCTGGGGCACCTGATCCAATGCAAGTTCATCCGTCCGAAGCGGCGCATCTATCAGACCAACAACGCCTATTCCGCCCTGGTGCGGCAGGCAAAACTGGAAAAGGAGGTACGGGCGATTGCTGAAAAGAACGGCAAAACCGGAAAACTCGCAGCCCGCCGCAAAGCGTAAGCTCACGCGGGCGGAGCGAAAACAGATTGAAGCCATCATCCGGCAGGCGAAGGGCGACGGCAAGCCCCATACCGTGCAGGACAGCATCCCGTTTCGGAACCTGTACCCGGACGGCCTGTGCAGGCTGGACGACCGGCTTTTCTCCAAGACCATAGCCTATGAGGACGTCAACTACCGTCTGGCGGGGCCGGACGACCAGCGGGATATCTTTGAACGCCTCTGCGATTTCTATAACGGCTATGATCCCTCTATCGGCGTGCAAATGACCCTGAGCAGCCGCCATGAGGACAAGAACGGAAACCTGTTCGGCATGGACGCCCAGGGCGACGCGCTGGATGATATGCGCGTGGAGGCGTCCGGCATCCTGCAAATGCAGTATGAGCGCGGCAACAACGGCTTTGTAAAGCGCAAATATGTCACGCTGACCATCGAGGCGGAAAATCTTCCGGCGGCGCGGGCAAGGTTTTCCCGGATCGAGGCAGACACCCTGAACCGCTTCAAGGTCATGGGTGCAGGCGCAAGGGTGCTGGACGGCAAGGAGCGGCTGGCGCTGCTACATGGTCTTCTCCATCCGGAGGGCGGACAATTCGCCTTTGAATGGGACTGGCTCCCGGCAAGCGGTCTGTCCGTCAAGGACTTTATCGCGCCTTCTTCCTTCGAGTTTGACGAGACGCGGCGTTTCCGCATGGGTGAAATGTACGGTGCGGTGTCCTTCTTGCAGATATTAGCCCCGGAGATTCAGGACCGTATCCTCACGGATTTCATGGATGTGGAGGGGAACCTTCTCGTCACCATGCACATCCGCGGCATCAACCAGAACGAGGCAATCAAGATGGTCAAGCGCAAGATCACCGATCTGGACGCCATGAAGATTCAGGAGCAGAAAAAGGCTGTCCGTTCCGGGTACGACATGGACATCCTCCCCAGCGACCTTGCCACCTACGGCGAGGATGCCAAAAAGCTGCTGAACAAATTGCAGACCCGGAACGAACGGCTTTTCATGCTGACTTTTTTAGTTCTGAACGTGGCCGATACCAAGCAGAAGTTGGGCAACGATGTGTTCCAAGCCGCAGGTGTGGCACAGAAGTATAACTGCTCCCTTGTCCGGCTGGACTACCAGCAGGAGCAGGGCCTTGTGTCCAGCCTTCCGCTAGGCATCAACCAGATAAAGATTCAGCGCAGCCTTACCACCTCCAACGTGGCGGTGTTCGTGCCCTTTGTGACGCAGGAGCTTTTCCAGAGCGGCGCGGCCATGTACTACGGCATCAACGCAAAATCCCACAACATGATCATGCTGGACCGCAAGCAGGCCCGGTGTCCCAACGGCCTAAAGCTGGGTACGCCCGGCAGCGGCAAATCCATGAGCTGCAAGCCTACAACACATGGAAATTCTGCGGCGAGCAGACCTGCGACAGGATCCTTGCCTATGCGGTGGAGTTGACCGGCGCGGCCAACGGAACTGTGCAAGGCAATCTGTATGAACTGGACTATCAGCAGCATTTCCAGCATATCCGGGATGCCGCTCTGCTTGTGGGTGCCAATCGCCTGATCTACGAAAGTGGGATGCGGGAAATTGGCCTCAAAGAGCATTTCGACAGCCGATCGGACAAATATTTTGGAGAGTTCGTGCGGTATGAAATGCAGCCCCGTGACCCGGAACTTCTGCAAGCGGCCATCCGGCAGGAGCAGCGCAGTCGGGAATCTGCACAGCCCGGTGATTTCAAAGAACACCTTGCGGCATTGCACACCGGGCTGATCGAGGCCGAGGCACAGCGTATCGCGGCAAATATGAAGCGGCTGGCTGCTCCCAACAGCCCGGACAAGAATCATTTCATGGTAGAGGTATCGCCCTATTTCACCAAGCTGGCATCCAGCCGGGACACGGACCAGCTGCTTGCCATGCTGCCGTATAAATCTTTACATCTGTCCAGCGTAAAAGACCGTTTCGGCATCTACGCGCTGGTTGGCAAAAACGAAAACCGGGACAAGGGCATCTGCAAGCCCCGCACTTCCGTCCGCAAGCAGCTTTCCGAAACAAAGCAGGCCGCCAGCCCGAAAAAGGCAGCGGCCCGCAGCAAACAACACGAAATGGAGGTCTGACCATGAATTTCAGCGTAGAAGAAGAAAATTTGATCTGTATGTACCACACCTCTGACCGCCGCCGCACGATGGCACGGATGCTGGCCGCCCGGCCGGATATGGACACTGAAATGCGGCAACTGACAAAAGGCACCATTGCGAAGTTGGAGCGCATGACCGATGCAGACTTTGACGGACAGCGGTTTGATTTTACGGGTGAATGATACCGCTAGCTCGACAACCGCACATTATTTTTAATCAAAGTAATGTGTCGTTGTCAACACAGAAATAGCCGGACACGGTGGCCTTGGGGTTGCTGTGTCCGGCTATTTTTCATGTATCAGTCTTTATCTTTTTTCTCGGTGGGATTTTCCGGCAGTTCGGCGGCATCTTCTACAATGTCGGTCACAAGCTGCTGGAAGTCAAACGCATTCTTTTCTGTGATAACGGGCTTGCCGGTTTCCGCTTCAAGAGCCTGCCGCGCAATGCCGGCCACCTTGCCGCCGCGTTTGGCAACCTGCTTGTTTTCTTCAAAGGTCTGTGGCTTTGCAGTCTTGGAAATATCCGTGGTAGATGCTTCCGCCAGCATGGTCAGCACAAGTTCCAAATCGGTCATGTTGTCCCGGAGATTTTCTTTTGTCAGACCTTTCAGCCGCTTGTACTGCCCCGTGGTCATGCCGGACCATGCGCGGGAGATTTCATCGGTCAGGATGGCGTACTCCTTGCCCTTTTGCACTCCGCGCTTCTTCCATTCGTCCGTTAGTTCGTTGCGGATGCGGATTGCCAAAAGCCGCTGGTGAATCCATTCTTCGGAGTAGCCTTTCTTCAAATAGGTATCAAGCGCACGGTCAATAGCTTGCTCCGGGTCGATGGTTTCTTCGATGCGTTCCTTGCCCACCATTGCCAGCCATGCCTTGAACGGTTCAGCTTTCGGGGACGGGATGGACTGGATGATACGCAAAAGCTGTTCGGTGTTGGCGACATCTGTCTTGTACCGTTTTCCATCAGAGGACAACATTTTCAGTTGTACGATTTTTTCGTACAACTCATTTGCCCCCTCAGCTTTCAGCTTACGCTTCAGGTCACTCCAATATCGCCGTGGATTGGCTGTTCCAGTTAAAACAGAAATAACATCAATAATCGAAAAATACCATTCTTCCTTTTCTGCATCCCATGCAGTACGGATTTTCTGATCTTCAAAAAGCTGGATAGAGCCGTTATCGTTCACTTCTGCCATAGAGGGTTCCTCGCTTTCGTTGTCTAAGTCTATTTTACATGATTTCGGGCGGAAACGCCACCCGGTCTAAGCGTTTGGGATTCAAAAATCCGAACAATATTTTGTGCAGATTTACCGTTCCTGCATCTGCTCCTTTCCCGGTGCTGTCCGCAGAATGCCGTCCACATTCTGCTTTATGATGCCATACTCCTGCATCTGGCGTTTGGCATCATTGTACTGCCGCTGCATCTGGTCTTTCTGCTCGGCCAGTTGCTTATACTCGTTTTTCAGGGCGTAGAGGTCGGGCAGCTTTTGAAAGCCCTGCTCTTTTAGAGCTTTCGCCGCTGCTTCATAGAGAATCAAGGTTCCTTCATGCTTACGTCGGAACTGCTTTTTGTCAGCAGCCCGCTGATACTCCTGCAACAGTGGGCGCAGTTCTTTACAGGTGGTGACATCCTTTATCAGCACGGCCATTTCAGCAAGCCGGCGCTCTGCTGCTTTCAATGCGGCGGCAGCTTCGGTGCTGGCGGCGGTGATCTCGGCCACCCGGCTTTCCAAATCCGGGTAACTATCAATTTCATGCTCCGTCAGAAAGTTCAGCGTCCGGGCAGCCTGTTTCAGATTGTGGAGTTTTGCCCACTTCTCATACCCTGCGGACTGCTGGGCCTTGATGCTGTTCTCCAAATCAATCCGCAGCGAAATTTTATGGTTTTCTTTGGGCTTCCGTTCCACGGACCGTCCTTTAATGCGCTCGGTAATAGCTTCCTCGGTATAGGCTTCTCCCAGTGTTTTGCAGCGGGTGAACCGTTCCTGTCCGGGCGCACGGAACGAAACATACTTGCCACGCTTGACCTCGTAGCCCTGCTCCTGCAGGAGCCGCAGAAAATCGTCAAAATCCTTGGCCTGCGGGATGGCTGCATCTATGGCGGCTTTCAGCTTCGCCTTCCAACTCGTGCCCTTGCGGTGCGCGTCCCACTCGGCATAGCTCTTGCCCCTGTCTTGGCCGGGCATTACCACGGACAGGCCATGTTCCTTACACAGCCGGTCACTGGTGCGCCGGATGTAAGCATAGCTCCGCCGGTTGGAAACATACTTCCGCTGGTTCACCATGTCCACAGCACAGAAAATGATGTGGTTGTGGACGTGCCCCTTGTCAATGTGCGTGGTCAGTACATAGGGATATTTTCCTTGCAGGACTTCATCTGCAAGCTGTCGACCAATCTCGTGGGCCTGCTCCGGCGTGGTTTCGCCCGGCGCAAAAGACTGTATCAAGTGGTGGGCCAGATTGTTGCCTTTCTGCATGGCCTGTGACAGCAGCAGTTCAAATTCGATGTCGGCGGTTTCGTAGGAGCAGGCAAAGGAGGACACCAGCATTTTTTCGTCCGTCTTGGCCGGATTCTCGATGTAGTCCAATGCCTTTTTCAGCGTTGACTTGATAGGATGTATCTTTGTAACTGCCATATCTGCGCCAATGCTCCCTTGATGTCCGCAACGTCTTGTGTGTACAGCGGCCCCATGCTGTTCAGCCGCCGCGCGATCTGATTGACGTTGACACCAATCTTTTGCAGTTCGGCGGTTTGCGCCCGGATGTCGGTGGTGTCGATGTGGACAACATAACCGTCTATCAGCATCTTCCGGGCGTAGGCAGAAAAATTCCGTGTGTGCAGCAGAGCCATCTTCTGCCGGATAAGTTCCTGTTCCTCCGGCGTCACGGGAACACGCAGAACAATTTTTCGGGTTCGGTTCGTCATAGTTTCACCTCGTTTCTTGGGGGTCTGGGGTACTCCCCAGCAAGCATTTCTGCCGGGAGTGGCTACACTCCCTATGCTTGCTACGTTACCTTTCCCCACTACTATGACACCACAACACCCCCGTTTTGCCCGCAAAATGCAAAAAAATAAGAGGACGCTTTTGCATCCTCTCAATGACCGTGCATGACAATCAGACACACACGGGTTCTTTTTCCTGTTCATGGATTCTCAGGGCACCTTCTACGATGGGTAAGTATTCTTCCGGGCAAAGCTGCAGCTTGTGACTGACCCGCTGACGTTCCGCACTTTCTTCCCGCATGAGTTCCGGGGTGAAGTACCGCTCCACGGGCAGGCCGCATATTTTTATCAGCTGAATCACCACCGGCAGGCTGGGCAGCGTGCCTTCGTTTTCGATATTCGCAAGATACCGGCTGTCACAATGTATCATGTCAGCCAGCGCACTGCGGGAAAGCTGTTTTGCCTTTCGAGCTGCCTTGACATCCGCTCCGAACGTTTCAAAGCCGGGACAGTCCTCGATTTTCGCCATTCTGCATCACCCATATACATTTTATAGTTCATGGACGATTGGCGAAATGATGCAAAGCGCATTGTTGCTAAACTTTATTGTTCATAGTTTGAGCATTGTATTGTAAAGTGGGCTATCCTATAATAAGGAAGAAACCCTTTTTTGAAAAATCCGTCCGCTGTAACATTTCGCGGACATTTGCCTGTTATACTATCTGAAAAAGATAAGGGGGGATTGATATGGCAGCAGTAAAGACAGTATCTTTAACAAAAGAATATTCTAATGGAGAACACTATTTAAGAGCAGTTGATGATATATCTTTCACAGTTGAAGAAAATGAATTTGTAGCTATTATGGGAAGTTCAGGTTGCGGAAAGACCACGTTGCTCAATTTACTAGGTGGTTTGGAAAATCCCACACACGGATGTGTCTATATCAATGATGTAGATATTACACAGTTATCTATGGAGGAAAGGAGTTCCTTCAGAAGATGGCATATTGGGTTTATTTTTCAAAATTTTAATTTAATCCCAGAGATGAATGTATTTGAAAATATAGTTTTACCTGCCAAACTTATGGAAAGAAATATCAGCAAAAAAGAAGTAATGCGGATAGCTGAAGAATTGGAAATTGAGGAAAAACTATTACAAAATCCTATGACTTTATCTGGTGGACAACAGCAGCGGGTCGCAATCGCCAGAGCTATTTATACACATCCTACTATACTTTTGGGAGACGAGTTGACAGGAAATTTAGATTCTACAACCAGTATATCCATTATGAAATTTTTGAAAAAGATGTGTAAAAAATATAGACAGACAATGATTATCGTTACACATGATGAAAGAATAGCAGCTATGGCAGATCGGATTATTCAGATGAAAGATGGGAGGGTTGTATAGGATGGAGAATTACGATTGTAATCAGTCGGCTGAAAGAGTGCTTATGGATGCTTCCAGGAAAAAGAATCAAAACAGAAATCGTTTACTGTTTATCGTAATTACAATTACTGTAGGCGTGATTTTTAGTGTGTTCTCTTTAATCTATGGGAAGATGGAGATTGATATTCAGAAAAATATGAAAGCCGATGGTATGGCTGTATCGACCTATATTGAAAATGGTACAGCGGATATGACACAACAGCTTACACAGCTACCATGCATAGAAAGCATTGGGAAAGAAAAGTTTGCAGGAAAATTATTAGATGATTCCATAAAATATTGTGATTGCGTCATTACAGATGTGACCGGATTTGAAAAAATGATACGTCCTGCATTTACAAATGTGGTAGGGACTTATCCAGAAAAAGAAAATGAAATTATGCTTTCTACGAAAACTCTGCAATATCTTGGAATCAAGAATCCCGAAGTGGGCATGGAAATTGAACTGGATTTTTATTGGAATGACATTTTCAATACCAGTGGAACCGGTATGCAGAACTTTTTACTTTCTGGGTATTTTACAGAGTATCAAAATCAAACCTCCGGTGCTTCTGTGGCTTTTTTATCAGAGAAATCAATGGAGAAGAACGGGCTTCAATGGGAGCCATGTAGGATTTTAATAGATCATACAAAGAAATATTCCAGTGGTTCGCAAATAGAACATATGCTGACAAATAACATAAAGTTGAATGAGGGACAGAGAATTGTAAGTATGAACCCAGCAGAATATCGGGCAATAAGTGAAATGATGGGAAGTTATGGATTTGCAGTCTTTTTTTCGGTTATGGTTTTACTTTCTATGTTTTTGTTTATTTACAATATCCTAAATATTTCGCTGGAAAAAGATTTACAACGTTATGGTCTTTTACAAGTAATTGGTGTGGAACAAAAGCAGAATATTAAAGTCATGAATCGTGAGATGCTAAAAATAGGACTTACGGGAAGTATCGCTGGAGCAGTTTTAGGAGGAATGTTTATATGGGGTATTATGCCATTGTTATTAGAAAAAATGTATGCAGAGAATACATGGAAATTAGAAAGAATGGTTTTCTTTCAACCCAAACTTCTTATCATAGCGATTGTTCTTGTGATTTTCACGTTGGGAGTGGCAGTGGAATGTCTGAAAAGAAAAATGAGGAAATTAAGTCCGTTGGAGTGTATGAAATATACGGAGGCGGTCACTTATCATAAAAGCAGGAAGAAACCGAAGATAAAGAAATTCCGCTATTGGGGAAAACATCCTGAAATTTATCTTGCAAAGAAATATTTATTTCGGAATAAAAAAACATTTGGGATAACAAGTTTGTCATTATGGCTTGGGTGCGAATTGGCATTATGTTCTGCGGTAATTGTGAATGGAGTGGATTTACAGAATTATTATAGTAAAGAGCCGGACTTCCAAATAGGAATTACAGAGGAAGCTTGCAATTATTTAATTGAATCATCACCGGACACAAAGAATATGAAGTTTTTTCCGAAGTCCCTTATGAATGATATTGAAACGACCATAGGAAACGAACTTCATTCAGTAGAAAACATTAAAGGATTTTATCCGATCGTCGGAAAAAATGGCAAGGAGAATATAAAGATTCTAATCAATGGAGATAAAATATCCACGGTAATTCAGACAGTCAGTATCGGGGAGCAGGAAGAACTAAAAGACTTTATTCAGAAAAATGATAAGCTAGTAAATTGGGAGCAGTTTCAAAATAATCATGGAACAATCGTGCTACATGATCATAGGATGTCAGATTATATAGCAGGAGAAGTGCAGGATTATATAGGAACAGAGATGGAATTTTATGATCTGGTTCCGGTTGGTACGGAAATGAGCAGTTTAGTTCCTGAGAAATTAGTAAATTGTGGTTATCTGGATATAACAGAGGATGATTTCCCAGAGATGAAATTGTGCTGGGATGGTAAAAATATAAATATCCTATTGGTAACAGAGACTACATATGATTGGCTGGTAGAAAAATTAACACCACAAATTTTTGAAATACAATTTAATGTTGACAAAAATCAGGAGTCAGTTATCCGAGAAAGACTGAATCAGATGATTCGCAATTATAATATGGAATTTCAATCAAAATATGGACACGCTGATAAATTGAACTTGTTTTATTTAGATTCTAAATCAGAACGTTTGCTAAAGGAGCAGAACTATATTCAGACAAGTAGATGGCTGCTTATGAGTATTAGTGGAATTTTAATATTTATAGGAATTATGAATTTCGCAAATACAAGAATATCGGATATTATGCTTCGGCAATGGGAGTGTAAAATCCTGGAACGTGTAGGGATGACAAAAAAACAAGAATATCGAATGTTTGTAACAGAGGGTCTTTTCTATTGGTTACTGTTATGTGGATTGCTTATGAGTTTTGGAAATTTAGGGATTGGTATCATGCAGTGGTATATGAAAATGCAGATTTCCTATTTCGCTTTCCGCTATCCGGTAAAAGAAATGATTGCGTTGATGGTATTTTTATTATTGTTCAGCATTATTTTTCCAGGAATTATTTATAAAAAACTAAAAAAGAAAAGGAAGTGAGGATATGAAGCAGATTTTAATTGTCGAGGACGACAGTTTTTTGAATAAGATGTTGGCCTATAACCTGACCGCAGACGGCTACGGCGTGACTTCTGCCCTAAATGCCAGAACCGCAGCCGAAGCCATCCGCCAGCGGGAATTTGATTTAGTGCTGCTGGACATCAACCTGCCGGACGGGAACGGTTTTGAACTGTGCAAGCTGATAAAGCCCCAGCACCCGGACACCATCGTAATATTCCTGACCGCCAACGATCAGGAGAGCGACCAGATACGGGGCTATGAGGTGGGCGCGGTGGACTACATCACAAAGCCCTTTGTGATCGGGGCCTTGCAGCGAAAAATCAAAGCCATGTTCGCCATGCTGGAACACCACAAACCGGCCAAGGACATTTACGACGACGGGCGGCTGTTTCTGGACTTCTCGGAGCAGACGGCTTCCTTAAACGGCAAGCCCCTGACCCTATCCCCGATGGAGTACAAAATGCTGAACCTGTTTCGTAAAAATCCCCGGCAAGTGCTGACCCGTGGGCAGCTTTTGGAAAAGCTGTGGGATATAGACGAGAGGTTTGTGGACGAACACACCCTGACAACCTCCATCAGCCGGATTCGCAGCAAGATTGAAGCCGACGGCGGCGCACCCTACATCAAGACCGTTTACGGCATGGGGTATCAATGGACGGGAGGCGAGGTAAAATGAAGTTTCAAAACCTCTCGGTAAAGCGGCTGTTTGGCCGGGTGGCAATGGAGCTTGTCCTCTCCATGTCCGGGATCACCATAGCCCTGTTTCTTGTGACAAAACAGATTGCGGTGCTGCTGACAGGCGGGACGCTGCTGCTGTGCGCCCTTGTGGGGATTTTTGTACTGACGCAGGCGTTTGGAAAGCGGCTGTCGCAGTTTACCGCTGACCTGTGCCAGACCTTAGACCACATGATCGCCGGGAATGAAGCGCCCCAGCGGCCAGAGGACAGCGAAACCCAGCTTGCCAGAATCGGACACCGGCTGGCAAGGCTTTACCAGATCATGCAGGAGAACCGCCGCCGGGTGGACGAGGAACGGCAGGAGTTACAGACCCTTGTATCGGATATTTCCCATCAGGTGAAAACGCCGGTAAGCAATCTGAAAATGGCGACGGACACCCTGCTGGAAAAGCCCATGACCGAGGCGGAGCGCACCGACTTTATCCGGGGAATCCGCAGCCAGACGGATAAGCTGGACTTTCTCTTTCAGGCCCTTGTGAAAACCTCCCGGCTGGAAACGGGCGTGATCCAGTTGGATAAGAAGCCGGGCCGCCTTTTTGATACCGTGGCGCAGGCCATGAGTGGGATCGTGTATGCAGCGGAGAAAAAGGAAATCGCCGTGTCCGTGGACTGCCCGGAGGATTTGACCGTTTCCCATGACAGCAAGTGGACATCCGAAGCCCTCTTTAACCTGCTGGACAATGCGGTGAAGTACACCCCGGCAGGCGGGAAAATCGCTGTGTCGGTGGTGCTGTGGGAAATGTATGTGGAGATCAAAGTGACCGACACCGGCAAGGGCATTTCCGAAAGCAATCAGGCCGCCATCTTCCGGCGCTTCTATCGTGAGGAAGAAGTACACGAACAGCAGGGCGTGGGCATTGGCCTGTATCTGGCCCGCGAGATCGTAACGCGACAGGGCGGCTATATCAAAGTGGTTTCGGAGCCGGGCAAGGGTTCGGAATTTTCCATTATGTTGCCGACTAAATAAAGCACACTTATAACAGGAGAAAACACCATGAAAAAAATCAATTTTTGCAAAGCAACAACAATCATCTTAATAATCAATGTTATTTTATCTATTGTTTTATTTTTCGTTGTTCCTGATAAAATAGCAATTCAATGGGTAGGTACATCCCCCAGCAATGCAGTAGATTCTTACTATGTATTTTTGGTGCCGGTATTGTCAGTGCTTTTTGCTTTTACGGGAAAACCTATTTTTACAATGTTCCTGTTTAGATTGTGGAATAGAACTAACGAGCATTTAGTGACATACTTAAATTTGTGTCTGCAAGTTGTATTTCTTACTTGTGAAATCTATATCGGATTATATAACCTATGTAATTTTAATGTTGCCATTAGTATAATTCTCATTGTGGAACTTATGATAGATGTGGTGATTGGATTGAAATTATTTCACAATCAATCTATCTAAAAGATTGTGTAGTATGATTCGGCGGACGACCATTTCCGGCTGTCCGCCGTGAATTTTTTTGAAATGTCCGAGCGTTGTAACATTTCACCCCGATTTTCAATGAAATTTTTTGGCCGCTGTAACATTTCGCGGACATTTGGGTTTTACAATACCCTTATCAACAGGCAGAAAGCCTTGAAAGGAGTTTTGAGTATGAGAATTTTACAGACTATCGACCTGAAAAAGTATTACGGTACAGAGCCGAATATCACCCGCGCCCTTGACGGCGTGAACTTCTCTGTAAATGACGGCGAATTTGTGGCCGTTGTGGGAACCTCCGGCAGCGGCAAGTCCACCCTGCTTCACATGATGGGCGGGCTGGACACTCCCACCAGCGGAACCGTGATCGTCCGGGGCGAAGAACTGGCAAAGAAGAACGATGAACAGCTTACCATCTTTCGCCGCCGCAACATCGGCTTTATCTTCCAGAACTATAACCTTGTTCCCATCCTGAATGTGTATGAGAACATCGTCCTGCCGGTGGAGCTGGACGGGGACACGGTGGATCAGAAGTTTTTGGACGAGATCGTTCACCTGCTGGGGCTGGAAGATAAACTGAAAAATATGCCGAACAATCTTTCCGGCGGCCAGCAGCAGCGTGTGGCTATCGCCCGCGCCTTGATTACCAAACCGGCTATTGTGCTGGCCGACGAGCCGACCGGCAACCTTGACAGCAAGACCAGCGCCGAGGTGCTGGGGCTTATCAAGCGCACCAGTGCAGAGTTCCGGCAAACTGTTGTGATGATTACGCACAATGACGACATTGCCCGTCTTGCAGATCGGATTGTCCGCATTGAGGACGGCAAGATTGTGGAGTAAGGAGGTGGCAGGCTATGACATGGCCTTTTGAGAATGATACCAGCGCCATTACAAAGAAGCTGGCAAAGAAAAGTTTGCAAAGCGAGAAGCGCCGGAATCTGATGGTGGTGATTGCCGTTGCGCTGGCGGCATTTCTGATCTGCTTTACGGGAATTGTGTCTACCTCCCTGACACAAATGCAGCGCAATCAGGTTGTCGATACTTATGAGGCGGTCTGGCTGGGCGTAGAGGAAAACGACATTGAAACCCTGAAAGGACTGCCGGAGTTTGAGCGCGTAGGCGGCTACTATATGCTGGGTGAGGAGCTTTCAGAACAGGGCTATCATGCGTCCTATGTGTATTGCGACGCGCAAATGATGGAGATTGCCAAGGCGCAGATGGAGTTGTTAGAGGGCCGGGTTCCTGAAAAAGCAAATGAAGTTGTTGTAAGCGAATACTTTCTTTCCACCTATGGAAACAATGCCAAGATCGGGGACACTGTGACCTTAGATACAGAGAGTTTTCATGGTGATTATGTCGTTACCGGCATTACGGACAGCGTAAATGAAAAAGAAGCGAATACCTGCGCTATCATTCTTTCCAACGCTGCCCTGACAGAATGGAACGGGTTTGACCCGGCTGGCTATCGCGCCTATGTCCATTTCAAAAACAGCGACCAGTTGGGCGAAGAACTGATGACCTCTTATTGCAGGGAGATTGCGGAGGAATATCAGCTTCCTATGCCCAAAATGAACAGTAAGTATTTTGCCTATGCTTCTAAATCCTTTGATTTTGCACTGATGGCAGGTGTGATTGCCCTTGTTCTGATTGGCGGCTATATTGTGATCCAGAGTATCTTCCGTATCTCCATCAATGACAAAATCCAAAGCTACGGGCAGCTTCGGACGATTGGTGCGACACCAAAGCAAATCAAGCGGATTGTAAAGAACGAGGGACGCAAACTCGGCAGTATCGGGATTCTGATTGGCACAGTGCTGGGCGTATGCGGCGGTTTCCTCCTGTTTTCCAAGGGTTTTAACGCTGTTTCCTATGTGGCAACGGTTACATCGCTTGACAAGGGCACACAGCCCTTTGTCGTGTGCGATGGATAAGTAAAAGTCAAATTTTCCACTCAATCGAAACGTGTTCGTCGGTTGCGCGGATCTGTGAGATCAGGCCGTCGGCAACCTGTCGCCTGTCCTCGAAGTCAATTTCTTCCCATTGGTTGAGGTAGACCGACAACCGCTCGATCTGCTCCGGGGACATGGTTTCCGCCGACAGCGCCGCAATCTCTTTTGTCAGGGTTTGGCGGCGTGTGTCCAACTCCTCAATTTTGCTGTTGGCATAGGACAGCAGCACCGCATTAGCGCCGGTCAGAGTATTCAGCAGCTTTTCAATCTCGTCCTCTACGCGGGCAAGTTCCATGTTCAGCGCGGTCAATTTTGGGTTGACCGTTTCCCGCTTTGCCGTCAGCGTCTGGAACTCGGACAGCTTCTTGACCATCTCGCCGTACAGGAACCTTTCAAATTCCCGTGTACGGAGCGTCCCGCAGCCGTCACAGCTTTTGCTGTCGGCCCGCTTGGAGCAGCGGAGATATTGAACGCCTGTCGGATTGCCGACGCTCATAAGCGCGTACCCACAGCGGCCACACTTGACCTTTCCGGCAAGCCATGTGTTCTTTGCCTTGCGCCCGCCTTGGAACGTCTTGTTTGCCATGAGCTTCTTCCGGCAGCGCAGCCATGTATCAGACGATACCAGCCCCTCGCTGGGAGCCAGAACAAGTATCTGATCTTTCAGGTGCTTGTTTTTTCTTTCCTGCACGTCCCGGCCCTGATAGAGATAGCAGCCGTTTGTCCCGGCAAAATCTGTTGCTTCATTGACTACCACCGTACCCTGGCTTTTGAAGAACTCGTACATATCGAGGTCGGCCTGTGCGTAAATGGGGTTTCTCAAAAGCTGGGAGATAAAGCCCCGTGTCATTTCCTTGCCGTAGATCAGGATGCCCTCGTCGGCAAAGTAACGGGCGATGTCCCCGAAAGAGGTTGCGGGCTGAGAGTACATTTCAAACATCAGCTTTGCAATATCTGCCGTTTCCGGGTCAGGCTTCATCATTTTTGTGCGGATACCCTCAATGGTGGTCGGCTCCAGTTGGAAGCCGTAGGGGGCCGCGCCGCTCATGTGAAAACCGTGCTGGCAGCGGGAATAGTAGGCATCGGTTACGCGCTTCTGGATGGTTTCACGTTCAAGCTGGGCGAACACGATACAGATATTCAGCATGGCCCGGCCCATCGGGGTGGACGTGTCAAACTTCTCCGTGGAAGAAACGAACTCAACATTGTATTCCTGAAATGTTTCCATCATGGTTGCGAAGTCCAGAATGGAACGGCTGATACGATCCAGCTTGTAGACCACCACGCGCTTAATCAGGCCCCGGCGAATATCGGCCATCATTTCTTGGAACTTGGGCCTGTCGGTATTCTTGCCGGAATAGCCCTTGTCGGTGTACTTACGGAAATTGCCTCCTCTCAACTCATACTTGCAGAACTCGATCTGGCTTTCAATGCTGATACTGTCCTTGCGGTCAACGGACTGTCTGCCATAAATGGCATCTTCACGAATAATCATTTGGTGCTCCTTTCCGTGTAGGAGCTGCCAAACCTTACACCTATATTATACCTCTGGCAGCCCCGCATCTCAAGGATGTCCCGTATTAGTGCATCTGCGCCCGTCCCGGCGCATACTTCACAAAGACCTCATACAGACAGCTTTCAATTTCACGCTTGCGCTTGTCCCGTGCTTTGGGAGAGAGCATCGGGGTCAGGTTTTCCACGGTGATGGATTTGCCCTGAAAAGACGCGGTTTTGACTTCCTTGTGATAGCCGACTCTTGCCTCCGTCATCTGAAAACCTCCTATAATAATCAGCGGTGTGAATAGATTTGATGGTTTCCCGTTGTCCGTGGGGAAACGTGAAAGGACGGCACAAAAGCGCCGTCCTTTGACCTTGCCCCACCTCTGGCCACGATGACCAGAAGCAGCGGGACAGTTGTTTTCCATTTCAATCCACAAAAGAGGGAGCCGCCGCGCCGGAATGGTCTGGGCTGTCATAAGACAGAAAGGCCCGGTTGGACGGCTCCCTGTATGATTGTTGTGTGCCGTATTTGCCACGCATCCCCGGCACGGGGAGTATTCCAGACCGCCGATGGCTTCGGCTGCATAGCCCCACAGCACCGCTGCCCGTGGAGGGCTGGCGCATACCGCAGGAACTCCCCCTCAAGTCTGTGGGAGGGCGTGAGCAAGTTTCATTATCCTCCGCGCTGTCCTCGCGCCCGGTTTGCCAACACCGGGTCAAAGCCTGCGTTGATCGCTCGGCCAGCTTGTCCATCACCTCCTGAACTGGCTGTCGTGGCGGCGCACCTTACGTCGCTATCACGCGGATTTCGTATCGGGAATACTGTCTATTCAGTTTTCAAGGTGAGGAAGAAAACTCCTCTCACCTATCAGGAGGTTTCGGGGGCAAATGTACTCCCTCTTACAGAGATTTTTTCAAAATATTTTTCATAGAGGCCAGCCCGCGCTCAATGGAGCAGCAGATGCGGCTCCGGCCAACGCCCTCGGCTGCCGCGATCTCGGCCTTGCTCATGCCGAGAAGATAATGCTGGTACACACGCCGGGCCTGCGTAGGCGGGAGCTGGGCCAGCGCGTCATAGAGGGCAAAGGTGGTTTCCTGTGCCTCAATGTACTCGTCCGGGGTCATGGGCTGACGGAGCACGTCAGCCTCAAAGCCGGGATCGGTGTCCAGCGAACACTCGCCATTTCTGCGTTTCTGTCGCTTGTAGCTGTCGCATAGGCGGCCTCCCATAGAGAGGGCGGCGGCGATCTCGTCTGAAACCTCCAGCGTCACATCTTCGGTCATGTATGGGTAATATCGTTTCAGGTTGATAGTCGTCATAATTGTCCTCCATTTCAAAAGGTGGTTGGTGAGTGCGGATTGAAATGGAGAACAGGCGGACCCCGGCACCTTGGAGCCTCTGGCCACCGTGACCAGAAGCAGGGGCATATAAAAACGCCCGCACAGCATGACGCTATACGGACGCAAGTAAATGAAATTCGTGTTACATGATGTTCAATTTCACTTTCAAGGCCGAACTGCTCCGATGGAGGGGCTACGCTTTTTTTAGCTGGTGCAGATCATGGACGCTATGAGAAAGCAGAATGGACACGGCGATACCTCCTCGGACACCGCCGTATCCTTAAAAAAGGGCGACTTTATCACACCCTCCGTAAATCCTTTTTTCCAAAAGGAAAACGGCGGCTTGAAATACAATATTTCAAAACCGCCGTTATGGGCTACTACACTACCTCGCCGTCAATACAACGGTTTCGTTGTTGTTATGCGTCAGCGATCTTGTAGCGTATTATGTGTTATCATAAAGAAAGAGCCGATAACTATAAGGAATGGCCTTATAGGTTATCGGCTCTGCGTCTTTGCGTCTGGCTCTTTGATAACTGACATATTCAGTTGTTTTACATTGATTAGCGTTTCCTGTTTGCACTTCGGACAAAACAACGGGAAGTTTTCAAGTATCGTATCATCCCGTATTCTGATCCGGGTTTTGTTATTGCAGGCAGGGCATAATATCCATTGCATGACATCCATCAAATCACCTATTCCTCGTGAAGTTGATCATTGATTTCCTGTATTTTTTTCTTGGTAGAGAAGTATGCCCCGCACCAAATAGCGGCATAAATCATCACCAGCACGACAATCGAAGCGGCCACGCCACCGACAGAACGGGGAATCCAATACAGAACATAGGCAACAATGGTAAAGGGGATAGCGAACAGGCAGAAATGCGCGCCGGTCTGCTTTGTCAAGCTCCACCCATCAATCTCCCATATCATTGAAGCTGCGCCTACAATCGCACCGACTACACCGAGCAAGATAGTCTGCACAATAGTTGCGGATAGTTCCCCGCCAAAGTCATTCACCAATTCGGGAATGACGGCGTAAAACGAGCCGTCGCCTTTTACGGCGGATATGACGATTGCGATAAGCTGGCCTAACGCAACGCCGGAGAGCAGACCGAAAAGGCTTCTGAACAATACTTTTTTCTTCATTGCCGGACACCTCCTAAATCCCTAATGATTGTTTGATTTTGGTGACATAACGCCTTGAAACGTAAGCGGTTGTGTGATTGTTCAGCTCGACGCAAATTGTGCCGTTCATGCTTAAATCGAGCCGAACAATCTTTTTAAGGTTTACGATTTCAGAATTGGAGATACGCACAAAGAGCCGTTTGTTCAGCCGTTCTTCCAACTCATAAAGGCGGGGGCGTAAAATGTACTCGCGGTTTGCCGTTTGAGCATAGACCTTTTGGCTTGCCGCATAGATACGGACGATCTCGCTTTCTTCCAGCAGCCGAACCTCGTCCCCGGAAAATCCCGCAATGACATTTGGGTAAGATGTGGATAGGCTTTGCACAAGAGCGCCTATTTCGTCCGTCATTTTGTCGGCAACAATGATGATTTTCGGGTCTTTGCAGTTTTCATCTATCTTCACTTCAACTTGCATTATGTCACCTCCTTTCCTCTCGGCTCCTTGCACTTTAAGTATAGGGATTTGGAGACTGCCCCGCTATCGTTTTTCAATAGGTGGTCGATTTCGGAATATGGGTGGTGCTACTTATGCACAAATGGGCGGCTAATTTTCAAGCGACTTAAATGCGACTGTGATAACCGCGCCCTCTGCGTCGGTTGCCTGTGTCATTGAAAGACCCGATCCCTCATCGAGCACAGCGGAGTAAACAACAGTTTCCGAACTGCTCCCGGCAGTTTCAGCCTGAATTGAGATAGAGCCGGTAAAGGTCGCTTTATCTTCATCGTAGATGGTAAAGGAGATTTTAACGGAAGGGTCATATTTATAATTTTCCGTTGCCTGCGGCGTCCAGTAAAGGGTACTGCCGCTTGGGAGCGATAGCTGTTTACCCTGCGGATAAGCCGTGCCATCGTGGTCTTGATAGCCTATGAGCGTACCGGTATCGCATTCTGCTTTAATGGTCGAATACGGCAAATCAAACCGAAACGGAAAGGCAGGGAGTTTGGAGCTTAAAAGCGGCTGATATTCCCATACTGCGTTAGCGGCGGGCTGCGCGTTGCTTGTGTTGGGCGAAGTGTTGTCGCTGATTGTCCATTCGCCGGTTTTCACGTCCTGGGTCAAGTAAAAATACTGCTGCGTGTAGCCATCGTCCATAAAGGTCATTGTGTGGTCGTACTCCACATAATATTTCGCCCATACGACAACAAAATGTTTTGAAAGATACTCGTCTGTCCAACCTCTTGCTTCTGCAAGCTCGCTGCCGGAATACATGGCCGCGACACGCGCCGTTTCATCTTCATCCACCTTGATTTCATCGACGCGCACGCTGATGGTATATTCCTTTCCGGCCTGTCCTTCAATCGCGCTTTGGACGGTCTGCACCGGGTCGGCAGACGGCTTTTGCAGCCACGGGTCAAACCAGCCCAACTGATAAGCGGCAAATCCGCAAAGGGACAGCATCGCGGCAATCGCCGCAACGAGTGCCAGCGTCCGCTTCACACTGCGGGCTCTATTTGTTGTACTCATAATTTCCTCCTTTGCTTCGATAATGTATTTATCGTCAATTGTTCCTAATGCGTCAAGAATATGTCTTGCGGTCATACCACTCCCTCCTTTTTTAGATGTGAAAGCAGCTTTGCCCTTGTTCTGTGGAGCATGGATTTTACTTTGCTATTGCTAAAACAAAAGTCTGCGCTGATCTGCTCGATGGAGTCCAAATACCAGTAGCGGCAGAGGAAAACTTTCCTTTCTGTGGTTGGCAGATTGGCGATAAAGAGATTGAGTTCTTTTGACAACTCTGCTGCTATGATTTCTTCCTCCACCATAACATTTGATGGCACGCACTCCGAAAGCTCGTCAAGGGCAAGAGAGACCTCGCCACCACCACGCTTGTCCCGATGGCTGTCTCGCCATTTCTTGAGTGAGATGCGCCGGGTAATTTTTCCGAGGAAAGACGACAGGATGGATGGGCGGTGGGGAGGCATGGCATTCCACGCACTAAGGTAGGTATCATTTACGCTCTCGTCTGCATCCTCTTGATTATAGAGGATGTTATACGCAATGGCGTAACAGTATTTCCCGTATTTTGACGCGGTTTCTGTGATTGCGCTCTCGTTTCTTGTCCAATATAAATCTACAATTCGATTGTCCTCCATCCTGTCACCTCCTACGGTCTATGTAATAGGGCCCTTCACCCATCTACTTCCCATTTTTTGCTTTTGGTTGCATAAAACAATGCTTTTTTTATATTTTATTTCAAATCCGCATCGAATACAAGGATGGCAATGTGAAAACAAATATGATATTCTATGAAATTATACACCGTTCAAATACTATCACCCGAAATGTAAAATTACATCAGGTGGTGATGCTATGAAAATTGAACGGGACGAGCGAAAATTTGACTTTCACGGGATTGGACTTGCAATCAAGAAAGCCCGTGAGCGTGAGGGCATGACGCAGGAGCAACTTGGTTATATCGTTGACCGTGACCCGCGCACCATCATGTATCACGAAAACGATGGACAACATCCGAGCCTAAATGCCTTTTACCAAATGGTAACCATGTTCGGTATCTCCGTGGATGAATACTTTTATCCCAACATGAGTGCCGATGAAGCCGCAAAGAAGCGGATCAATATTCAGCTTAATTCTCTCAACGAAAACGAGCTGCGGCTCATCGAGGGCATTATCGACGCGATCATAGAAAACCGTGGAACGGAGGGAGCGTAAGAAACGGCGCTGCCTCCGTTTTTCGCTGGGGTTCCGGGGGAGCGCGTTAGCGGCAAGCAAGGCAAGTGTATTGACACTTGCAATTTCCGCGCTGCGGAAATGCTTGTTGGGGTGCCCCCAAACCCGCTGGACTTCTGGCCATCGTGACCAGAAGAAATGTTGTCTGCGTCGCCGTCCCTAACGGGCCTGCTCCTTATTTCGCTGGCTGTCCGTCAGCCCGCGCAGGTGATCCACGCTGCCCTTGACTGCCACCAGCTCCCGCATATCCTGCTGGGCCTTGCGGTATTCCAAATAAAGAGCCTTTTTCCGCGCTGCCAGTTGGCGGCGTTTTTCTTTTAGTACGTCCATTTTGGGGAGCTTCTCGCCGCCCAGCAGCTCGGCCATTGTCGCCTTGGCTGCCCGGTAGTCGGCCAGCTCCGCCTCATGCTCGGCAAGGTATTTCCGGCTGTACTTTGTAGCCTTGTACCCGTCAAAGACGGGGCGGGTCTTGGCGTACCGCACCACGGCTCCCATCAGCTCGGAGGTTGCGGACAGGTCAGCCTCCGTCCGCCGGAGCTGCTCGGTCAGGGCATGAAAACGGGAAACGGCATCCTCGGCCTTGGCGGAGAGCTGGTCATACTCTGTGATATTCTGCTCCTGCATGAATTGAAGCGCCGCCGCCATCTGCTTGAGGTTATAGACCTTTGCCCACCGTGCATAGGCCGCACCCTTGCCGGAGCGCAGGCGCTCCTGTATATCCACGATCAGATTGACACGGCGAGGGGCAGCAGGCGCAGAAACAGGCCGTTCCGGGATTGGACGCTCCCCAGCGATGACAGCCTTGATGTCCTCGGGATCGTAACCGTCCCCGAGGGTGGATGCCCGCAGCCGGGTCGCCCGCTCCTGCCCCGGAACAAGAAAAGAGATCGTACCGCCGCGCCCATGCTTGACCGTGAAGCCGGACGCCTCCATGAGCCGGAGGAAAGCGTCAAAGTCGGCGGGGCGTTTTGCAAGAGCTTCATTGATGGCAAGCCGTAGCCGCTCCTTGTATGAGGGCTGCCGCTCCGTCCCCAGCCATGCCCCGTAATGGAGAAAGCGTCCCTTGCTGTGCAGCTTGGGATTGGTGATGACGGACAGATCATTTTCAAGGCAAATGCGGTCAGAGAGCCGCCGTACCGCACGGCCAGAGCCGATAAAGTCTCGGAACTTCCGGGTGCAGTCCAGCGAGGTCGAGTTGTAATAAATGTGATTGTGGATGTGTGCCTT
>OHUE01000440.1_pt1 | contig 23739 bp, 15 predicted proteins | sample 1579111 | NCBI WGS metagenome assembly OHUE01 (sample SAMEA3879524, study PRJEB24766) | human gut metagenome | biome: human-associated habitat; feature: feces | place: USA | collected 1985/1987 | reverse complement strand
AAAAACAGCCACCAATAGAGGCCCCTCCCCAAACCCTCCTGAAAGCCCCTCCCCATGCCCTCCCCAAGGGGCGGGAGATCCTTCCTGCTGTGTTTGAGGTGGTTGTGTGGCGTTCCTTCCCCTTGGGGAAGGTTAGGATGGGGCTTGTGTGGTGCTCCTTCCCCTTGGGGAAGGCTGGGATGGGGCTTTGGATGGGGCTTGTTTTCCTGCTCCTTCCACTCTGGCGCATAGGGCGAAGCCCTGAAAAGCTGCAAATCTTTTTGTGTTATTCTCCCATTGACTTTCTCCCTGTTTTAGAATGACTTTGGCGCCGTGCTGATTACCTCTGCTGGCTCGTATCATTTGAACCGTGGGCTCGTGCCTATTGAACCGTGGGCTCGTGACTTATGAACCGTGAGCACGTATCGAATGATACGAGGTGGCAGACTTGGTCGTGGGGGCGCTCTCGGCACTCTCCTTGGCGCTGGCGCCGTCAATAAAAGTTAAAAGAGTGGGTGGGTAGTTAATTATCTTGAATTTTTGCGGGGCTATTGGCGCTGTGTATGCGATTTATCCTTAAATTTGCGATTGACAATATACATCTAACAACTCTTGAATCGCTTGATTACTAAGTCTGATTCTGTCTCATCTACAGTGGACTAATCCATTATGAGAGTTAACGAGGCATTACTTGCGGCCGTTGCACCATAGTGCTGTGCCACAACCGCGCCCCGCTGCGGCCGCCCTAATTAATCCAATAAACTAACACACAACGGACATTTGTGGCTGTCCCTAACTAAACTCCTACCATTATGAGAAAACTAAACCCTGTTTCTCGTTCTGCCCCAAAGAGAGGCAACAGTTGCTTCTTGGGCATCGGCACATCCATGCGCTTGATAGCCATTCTCCTGTGCTCCCTGTTTTCTACCGTCGCGTTCAGCGCCCCTACTGCCACCGACTACGGTCTGAAGGTGGCTGGCGTAGATGTGACCAGTGACAACTGCGCCGACCTGAGCGTCATCGACGGCGTCAAGGGCACGGTGAGCTACGCCCCCGCCACCAAGACGCTCACGCTCCAGGACGCTACCATCGACAAGGCTGACGAATTCACTATCGAAAACAAAAACGTAAGCGGACTGAAGGTAAACATCGTGGGCACTAACAACCTGAGTACAACGAAATTCGCAAGTATAAGTATTGAAAAGACAACGACCTTCCAAGGCTCTGGAACGCTCAAGGTAAAGGGCAATTCTTATGGAATCAGTTCTGGAGACAACAATTTGGATATCACCATCCGTGATTGCAAGATGTATATAGAGGGTGAATGGGGTATAGACGGATTCGTTAGGAATACCACCCTTACCATCATCAACGCTAACATCGAAATAAACAGTCTCAAAGAGGTGATAAGCAGGATGGACAACCTCTCTCTCCAGCGCTGCTCCATCACCGAGCCCGCCGGAGCCATATTTGACGCATCGCAGCGATGCTTGGTCGTGGACGGAGAGCGCGTGAGGGGTAAGCTGGTGATAGCTCCCGAGAAACCCGTATTCAAGGTGGCTGGCGTAGAGGTGACCGATGCCAACAGTGGCAATCTGACCACCATCGCCGGCGTGGAGGGCAAAGCCTCGTTCGACCCCGAGACCCAGACGCTCACGCTCGACAATGCCACCATCACCACCAACGCAGTGGCAGGTATAGCCAACGAGAGCGCGACGGGACTCCAGGTAAAACTGGTGGGCAACAACACCATCACCTCGGCGTCGGCTGCAGGCATGGTGATAGGCAGACAGACCCGCATCGTAGGCGACGGCAAGCTCAAGGTGACCAGCACGGGCGCGAGCGCCATACTGATGCAGGGTGCGCCCCTCAACATCGAAGGCTGTAGCGTGGTAGCCGAGGGCAAGTATGGCATCTATGCCGACAAGGGCGATGTCAAGGAGGTGCTCACCATCCGCACGGCGAGTGTCGAGGCACAGGGCGCGAGTGGCTCTATCGCGGGGCTCAGCAATCTGCTGTTAGACCGTTGCATCATCAGCCAACCCCAGGGTGCAGCCTATGACAAGGCGCTCAAGGGCGTGGCAAAAGACGGTGGGCTGGTGACCGACCGCGTGGTGATAGGCATAGAGAAATACGGACTGCTGATAGGCGGTATCGATGTGACGAGCGCCAACTATGACGCCATCGACAAGCTCCCTGGTGTGACAGGCTCCTTAAGCTACGACCCTGCTAAAAAGATTCTCAGAATGGTGTATGCCGCTATCCCCACCGACGACGACAATGTGGCGGTACACAACCAGTCGGTAGACGGTCTCAAGATAGAAATGACAGGCGAAAACGCCATGAGTGGAGGCACAGGATGTATCTTAGAACGCCCCACCACCATCACAGGAAGCGGCAATATGACCATCACCGGCACTAAGGGCTGCGGCGTCGCGCTCAAAAACACCATGCTCACCATCAAGGGCATCGAGGTGAGAGTAAGCGGTGCGACCGAAGGCATAAGCGGCGACAAGTCGGCAGGCTGCGGACTCGCTGTCAACGATGCCCATGTCGAGGCAGAGGGCAGCCAGGGGTCTGTGGTAGGCATCAGCAAGCTCCAGCTCAATACGTGCTACATCAAGGAGCCGTCGGGAGCCGCCTTCGACGCCACTCTCAAGGGCGTAGCAGTCAAGGGCGCTCTGGTCAAGGAGAAGGTGGTGATGACACCGCCCATCAAGTATGGTGTGATGGTGGCTGGCGTGGAAGTGACGGTAGACAACTGCGCCGACCTGAGCGTCATCGACGGCGTCAAGGGTACGGTGAGCTACGACCCTGCCACCAAGACGCTCACGCTCCAGGACGCTACCATAGACAAGCCGGGCGACGATAATATCTACAACTATGGTCTGGATGGTCTCAAGATAAAGGTATTGGGTACCAACAGCCTGACCTCTGACCACAGCATAAGCATTAACCTCAAAGAGGAGACCACCTTCGTAGGTAATGGTACGCTGAAGATAAAGGGCTATTATTACGGCATCGGTATCAGAAGAAACGAGGTGAACTGCACCATCAGCGAATGTAAGATATATATCGAGAGCATGGCGGGCATAGACGGTAACTTTGCCAAGAACGACCTCACCATCCGAGGTGCGTATATAGAACTCGACTGCCGCAACGATCTCATCTCCAGCATCACCAATCTCCATCTCGTAGACTGTGAAATCAAACAGCCCAAGGGTGCTGTCTATGACACAGCGTTGCAGGCTATAGTCGTGGATGGCGTGAAACAGACGGGCAAGTTAATCATAAAGCCCACCACCGACGGCATAGGCACCATAGACGCCGACGTGCCCGCCCGCAAGCAAGGCATCTACACGCTGCAGGGCGTCAAGGTGGCGCAAGACTGGAACTCTCTGCCTCCCGGCATCTATATCCGCGATGGCAAGAAGATGATTAAGCGGTAGCAGAAGCCCCACTGGCGGCCCTAAAGCCCCTCCCCAAGCCCTCCCCAAGGGGCGGGAGCTCCACTGGCGGCCCCTCCCCATGCCCTCCCCAAGGGGCGGGAGCTCCTTCCTGCTGTGTTTGAGGTGGTTGTGTGGTGTTCCTTCCCCTTGGGGAAGGTTAGGATGGGGCTTGCTGGCGTTCCTTCCCCTTGGGGAAGGTTAGGATGGGGCTTGTGTGGCGCTCCTTCCCCTTGGGAGGGCACTGAAAAAGTCCCCTTTTTTTATGACCAAAACGGAAAATGCTTACGATTTGTAACTTCTCTTTCTGCAAATCACCTAAAATAAGGCTAAAATAGACAGATAATAAAGGGTAAAACAGCTATTTCTCCGTCATCAACTTTCAATTTGATAGTGGGTTTTAGTTTTTCAGTGCCCTCCCTTGGGGAAGGCTGGGATGGGGCTTTGGATGGGGCTTTGGATGGGGCTTCTATGCCAATGCTTTGGTGTAGATGTCGTTGAGCACCAAACCACCGATGGTGAAGCCGAAGATGGCGGTGATGTGGACCATTGAGCCGTTGATTTGGGCCTTGCTGGCGTTCCAGTCGTGGTGGGCGAGCGTGGGGTCGCCGGGGGCGGGTTCTTGGGTGTCGGACATGGTGCTGGCGGCGACTTGATGGGCGCCCCGATTGTCGAGCACCTGCTCGCCGTAGACACACATGAACTTGCGGGCGGGGCGGCAGTGCATGTGCTTGAACTTCTTGCGGAGGGCGGCGCCGAGCGGACAGCCGCGCACCTTCCAGAACTCAGCCACGCGTATGAGCGTGGGGTCCATCTTGAGGGCTGCGCCCATAGACGAGAACAGGGTGGCACGGGTCTCGCAGGCGCGGAGCATGAGCAGCGCCTTGTCCTTGAGGCTGTCTATGGCGTCGATGATGTAGTCGTAGGTGTCGAGGGCGAAGTCATCGGCGGTGTCGGCAGAATAAATCTTCTGCAGCGCCAGAATGTCGGCATCGGGACTGATTTCGAGCAGATGGCGGCGCAGTGCGTCGACCTTGACCTCGCCCACGGTGAGGGAGGTGGCCATGAGCTGGCGGTTGACATTGGAGGCGCAGATGCGGTCGGAGTCGACGATGGTGAGGTGGCGTATGCCCGAGCGTATGAGGCACTCGGCTACCCAGCTGCCCACGCCTCCGACGCCGAAGATGATGACGCGGCGGCTGGCGATGGTCTGCATCACGTCGTCGCCCATGAGCAGTCGCGCACGGTCGAAGATAGGATTGTCTGTATACATGATGAATGGGTTGACAATGGTGGATGGGCGGACGGTCTATCGCTCAGCCCGGGTGACGAGCCAGGCGCTGAGGAGCACGAGGATGAGCGCGACGGGCTTGTCCCATGTGAGGATGTCCTGGTGGATGAGTATGGCTACGACCGATGCCACGATGGGCTGGAGGTTGGTGTAGATGCTCACGCTGGTGGCTCGGATGTAGCGCATGGCGAAGGGTATGGCCACGTAGCCGGCTACGGTGGCGAAGACCACGATGAACGCCATCTCAGCCACTCCGTCCCACTGCCAGGCGGCGGAGTAGAGCTTCTGGGTGTCGAGCTCGCCCCAGGCTATGGGCAGCACGGCTATCGACGAGGCAAGGAAAATCCACTTCATCTGGGTGACGGCAGAGTAGCGCGCGCTGACCTGACGGGTGATGAGCAGGTAGATGGCCCAGGTAATCAGGCTGAGCATACCGAAGCTGATGCCCAGGAGGTCGTGGCGTCCGGTGCCTCCGTGCCAGTGGGTGAAAATCATGAGCAGGGCGCCCGCGGTGGCGAGGATGACGGCGATGCTGCGGGTGAAATTGATGCGCTCGCCGATGAAGAGAGCCGCCATGAGCATGGTGGCTACGGGGGTGAGGCTGGCGATGATAGAGAAATAGACGGGCGAGGTGAAGACCAGTGCCCAGGCTGCCAGCGTCTGTGAAATGACAAATCCTAACAGTCCGCCACAGCAGATTACGACGAGGTCGCGGCGCTCGACATGCTCGGAGGGCAGGAAGAGCGAGATGAGCCAGAATATGGCGGCGGCGCCCACGCAGCGCGTAAGCATATAGACCATGGGAGAAACCCACTCCTTGAGCAACAGAGCGGTGACGGGTACGCCAAATCCGAAGATGATATTGGCGGTCATGACGGCCATGTGGCCTTGTAACTTCTTGCTTTTCATATCGCAAAGGTACTGCAATTAGCCAGCACTGCAAAACAAAAGGGTGCGAAAAATGCTGGCGTTAGCATTTTTTGTCATCATCGGCTGCCGGACAGCAGCAAAAAGGAGAGGCCGTGCAGCCGGTGGCGATGGTGCCAGGGTGCATGGCCTCTCCTTGGAGCGGACTGGGGCAGAGGGTCAGCGACGGCGGAAGAACTGTCCCATATTGATGCCGATGCCGATGGACGAGGTGTATGCCTTCTTGCCCGTGGTGGTCTGGAAGAGGGGGAGGAGTCCTACGCGTCCGGTGATGGCGAGGGGTCCGAAGCAGATGACTGTCTCGAGGTTGAGGCCGAAGGGCTTGAGTTTGACATTGCGCTCGATGGGGTCGCCCATGTCTGCCGGTGTGAAGCGGTACTTGCCTCGGGTGCGCATGTCGGCAGAGATGCCTATGGCAATCTGCGACGCCATGTTTTCCGGGGCTATCTGCCACGACAGCATGAGCGGTATGCGCACGCCGCCATAGGAGAGCCTGTTGGTGGAAGCCGCCGAGGCTGCGGGGGTGAAGCTGACGTGGCTGCCCTCGCCCTGGAGCAGCGAGCCGGGCTGGAAGTGCATCCATGTGTAGTAGGTCTGGGCGCCCATGGAGAAGCCCAGCTGGCCCCATCGGCCACGGTCGGTGAGCGGCGTGATGCCCTCGAAGATGGTGACGCCCACCTCGGAAGAGCCGGAGCCACGGGTGTGGAGTCCGGATGAACTGTTGGCGTCGGAACCTATCTTGCTGTCGGTCGATGTGTAGGCATACCACACTGTGGGGAGTATGGGCGCCAGGGCGGCGGCCCTGGTATAGGTCGAGGGGAGGAAGGGCGAGGTGACATAGACGCGCTCTACCTCCTGCTGGTTGGCGAAGACGGTCTCGCGGGTCTTCAGGAGCTGGTTGTCGGTGGAGTCGTAGACAGCCACGTGGGTCTCGCCCTTATGGGTGGTGACCACGATGCGCTGCTGGTTGACAATGATGGTGGTGTCTCTGCCGGTCTGGGCGGCTGCCATGAGCCATGCCAACGATGCGCATAGCAAAACGGACAATCTTTTCATATACATTATTATATATAGTGGTTGTTTCAATGTTGTCGGTTATGGTAATAACGTATGAAAGTGGTGATTGTGACATGGGAAACGCAGATTTTTGGGCTGTTTATGGTTAAATATCATTAAAGGGTTATACAAAAGGTGCTTTTCTTGCGTCATATATGTAAGATTTAATAACTTTGTGGAATAATATCGTGATAATTAAGATGAACAGAAGTAAAACAACCGTGCTGACGCTCGCCCTTGGAGCCCTGTTGATGACAGGTTGTGTCAGCAAAAAGAATTTAGAGAGTTGTCAGGCAGAACTGAAGAACTGCCAGACAGAGAACAGAGAGTTGACCGGCAGCTACCAGAACACCAAGGAGCAGTTGGCCGCCGCCCAGGCTCGCGTGGCAAGTCTTAGCGACCAGCTGGCAGAGCAGCAGAAGGCCTACAAGGCTCTGCAGCAGAGTCTGGACAAGAGTCTGGCCAATACCAGTGCCAACAGCGTGAACATCTCTAAGTTGGTGGACCAGATCAATGAGAGCAACCAGTATATCCGTCACCTGGTAGAGGTGAAGAGCAAGAGCGACTCGCTCAATATGGTGCTCACCAACAATCTGACCCGCTCGCTGAGCAAGGAAGAGCTCAAGGAGGTGGATGTGCAGGTGCTCAAGGGAGTGGTATATATCTCGCTCGCCGACAATATGCTCTACAAGAGCGGTTCGTATGAAATCAGCGAGCGCGCCGAGGAGACTCTGAGCAAGATAGCCAAAATCATCATGGACTATAAGGACTATGACGTGCTGATCGAGGGTAACACCGACAACGTGCCTGTAAACACCAAGGCTGCTTCGATGAAGAACATCCGCAACAACTGGGACCTTTCTGCCCTTCGCGCATCATCAGTGGTACAGTATCTGCAGAACAGATTTGGTGTAGCGCCCAAGCGTCTTACCGCCGGTGGTCGTGGAGAGTATAACCCCGTGGCCAGCAATGACACCGAGGTGGGCAAGCAGCGCAACCGCCGCACCCAGATTATCATCACTCCGAAGCTCGACCAGTTTATGGATCTCATCGACAAGGCGCCTGAGAGCGAGAAGTAAGTCGGGAGAACATAGAAACATACAGGAAACTCACCCTAACCATCCCTGCGCGGATAGGTTAGGGTGAGTTTTTTTGTGGATGTTATTTTTTTATACGTATAATCAAATTGGAAAATCCGTAGATTTACCATACCTTTGCACATGTATTCAAGAGGATACCCGCAGGACAGGTTCCTGCCGACGGACGATGTAAAGACGAACGAAAAGAAGAAAAGAGAATGACGGAAACTTTTATCAAAACAACTTAAATTAAACGTATTACTATGGGAAGAAAGTATTATCGTCGTCTGAATGACGACACCTGGTTCGAGTATGACATGTGGGAGAGCGGAATCGTAAATCCTGGCACGTACTATCCAATGCCTTTATGGTTGAAGATTTTCTTTTTTGTACCTCTGGGTGCTTGCGCAGCGGTCATCATATGGACAATCATAAAGGTGATGATTTACGGACCGTCTGTACCTTATTAATGGATGGGGTAAACCTAATCGGCTGCCTGTCTTACGGGGTAGGCAGCCATGGCCTTGTTGACCGCGACCTGCATAAGTATGAGCATGAAAAACAGACAGCAACTCTATGTGATTACCTATGGGCAAAGGCTATAAGTAGCGCTTATAGACAGTTTGCCACAATTGAACTCTCTTTCTAATGCGATGGAAACACAAACGGTCAGGCATAAGAAGAGCCCATCAACGAGATGTTGGTGGGCTCTCTGCTTGATGAAGATTGCGATGGGGTAAGGTGCTGTAAGGCTGGGGGTAGTTGGCCTGCGGGTGGATGTAATGAGAAGGTGGTGCCAGGCGGTGATATTTGCCTTTCCACTTCTCATGGCGTCGCGCTGGCGACCTTCGGCTCTGAGTGGCTGCTGATCGTGTGGGTTCAATCATGTGTTTCTCTACTTTGATTGCGCCTATGAGTGTGATGGAGTAGATACAAAAAGCCGTGGCGGCGGATGGCGGCTTCGCCTTGGCGGTGATGTCGGTGCCGACTGTCGGAAAACGGGTTTTCCTCCGTGTCGACGCCACCATCCCCACCGTCATGCGCGGCATGACGCCATCCTCCGCGACGGTAAAAAAAGCGGCCTTCGGCCTATCAAAAAGTCCGGCTTTCGCCGGTAGAAAAACAGCTGCGGATAGAAGCCCCTCCCCAAACCCTCCTCAAGGTGCGGGAGCTCATTCCTACTGTGTTTTAGGTAGTTATTCATTCGTTTCTTCCCTGTAGCAACAGCCATTTCCACACAGGGAGTACCTCAATGGTGCCATATTGGTCCTCAATGCTGCCGGACTCGTCATTTGTCAATATCAATCGACGCTTGCAAGACAATGCGCCAAGGATCTTTTTCAAGGCATTGACCTCGCGCTCATAGGTAGAGGTAGACTGGGTGAGGCTATACGAAACTTGGATGGCAGTGGCTTCTTCGGGGATGTAGAAGTCGACCTCCACCTTGTCATTATAGAAGAACACTCGCTCGTTGTCGGCATCATGTCCGTACTTATGGAAAAGCGCCAAGGCAACGATGTTTTCAAGCAGCATGGTCTCTCCATCGAGCAAAAAGAGGTCAAGCACTCCGTTGTCGATGAAGTAGTACTTGCAGGACGTTTCTTTTTCTGTGAATGGTGCTGAAACATTTCGTAGGCGCAACAAGAGCCATGCGGCCTCGCTGTATTCGATATACTTACTGACCGTAGGCATTGATATTCTTCCGCTTATGGTGGAAAGAACATTGGCCAGGCGATTGTATGACACGGGTTGGCCAACATTCTCAGCCAGTTTCTTGACCATGAGGCGCAAAAGGTTGGGGTTGGCTATCTTGTTACGGCTTGCAATATCACCGAGATATATTTTCTGGAACGTGCTGCTAAGATAATTACGTTTCACGGTAAGTCCGACAGATTCGGGAAGTCCTCCCCATAAGAGATATTCATTCCACGCCCGAAGTATCTTTGCCCGCGACTCTGTAGCCATTTGTGATATCTTATCGTAAGGGATATCCTGTATTTTCAGAAGCTCCTGAAAGCTGTATGGATATACTTCCGTTGCCAAGTATCGGCCTCCCAAGGTGGTCATAACCTCTGAAGATAACATCTTGGCATTGCTGCCAGTCAGCCATACGACATACTTGGCATCTGCCAAACGGCGGGCAAACTTTTCCCAGCCTTCTATATTCTGGATTTCATCCAAGAAAAGCATTGGGCGTTGCCCATACATTTCCGCGTGTGCCTCCAATATCAGCTCGAAGTCGCTTCTGTCGAACTGCGCAAGGCGGTCGTCTTCAAAGTTCAGGTAAAGCATTGTTGCCCAACTTTGTCCCGATGCCAGCATCTGTTGCATCTTCTGGTACAGCATAAACGATTTTCCGGCACGGCGTACACCGACAAACACGCGACATGGGAAATCGTCGCCTGGCAATGTACGCGGAACTATCTTGTAGTTCTCAATGTCTTTTTGGTTGGATGCCAAAACCTGCTTAAGTATATCCTTATTTATCATAACGCCACTTTTTCAAATTGTCACTTTGAACTTTTGTGGCAAAGTTATAAATTATATTTTGAATTTTGCTCATTTCCTCCCGAAAAAGTGGAAGTTTGGGCTGATTATTGTACTCTTTGGCTGGGCCAGAGAGCCTCGCCAGCCGTTTTTGGCGTATTGTTGTAATACTGGGTGTAGTAGGCGGAAGGGTATGGGCCTCGGGCAATGAGGGGAAGATGTGCTTGGAGGGTGTGCTTTGGGCAAACACTATAGCGGAGTTGACAAACAATGATTATCGGTCAAGCTGCGGGGCATCAAGAAACGGTTGGTGAGGCGCTCTTTACACTTTTCGACACATGAAATGGTCAGATGTTTACACTTTTCGACACATGTTTTGGGCGAAAACCAACACTTTCTGACACATAATGCCATCGCAAAGCTACACTTTTCGACACATACTGCCAAATAAATGATGAAAAACACGCTGGTAATTAAGATATTTTAAGTCAAGCAAGCCATTGTCAGCAGCAGATGGGTTGTCTTCTTGCTCATGGCCCCTGCCGATGGCCTCACAATAACCCTCCTCGGGTTTGCCCTTTCGGTTTGTCTCGTCGCTATATATATAATAAGGTATAGGATGTCGCCCCGAAGGTCACCGGCGCGGCGCTTTGCGGTGCGGGAAGGTAAGGTGTTGCGCGTAGCCGTAGGCGTAATGCTCAATCTGATAATATCCACCTACGCATTTCATTCCATTGTCCTGCTGCGGGTAACGCCTACGGCTAATCGCAACTCCTTCAGAGTAGCTTTATCTTTTATCATTGTACCCAGGGTAGAGGCGCTGCGCACCTCAACCCTGGGCTATGTAATCGCAACTCCTACAGAGTTGCCGTGGGTGCGTACCATCCACCATGGGCTACCCCATCATTGTATGCGCACAACACGCCACGGGCAAACCCCATTCCTCCATTGTGTGCGTCCATCCACAATGGATTTGCTGTATGTTGCCATTGGGTGCGAGCCGGCATTAACACTGACTTGCCAAAGCGGCGAGGGCGGAGACTGCGTTTATGCTGATTGCGAGGTTTGAATCGGTGACGGCACGGCGGGCAGTTATCATGGCTAACTTGGCAATCACCAATTCGTGCCACGAACTCAACTTTACTGCGGACTCGGGCAAGATGTCGATAGTTGAGGGCAGGGTGTCGGCAGTAGCTGGCATGTCGGCGCTGGCGCTGGCACAACAGTAGCAGGAGGTTTGGAGGCAGGAGACACTGGTGGCAGAATGAGGGTGAGGTCGCACCGACGACGGCAATCGCAGAGGCGATGACAGCGCAAATAATTGCAGCGGCGGGGTGCAATTGTTTGTAAACAAACACATTACTTAATAATAATTTTGTAACTTTGCACCAAAATAAATACAATCACAACAAATATGGAGAAGAATTTCAAGCGTACTACCGTGACTGCGGCGCTTCCTTACGCCAACGGCGGTGTGCATATCGGCCATCTCGCCGGTGTATATGTGCCTGCCGACATCTATGTAAGATATCTCAGACTGAAGAAAAAGGATGTGATATTCATCGGCGGAAGCGACGAGCACGGCGTACCCGTGACCATACGTGCCCGCAAGGAGGGCATCAGCGTGCAGGAGGTGGTAGACCGCTATCACAAGCTCATCAAGGACTCGTTTGCAGAGTTCGGCATCTCGTTCGACATCTACAGCCGCACCACCAGCAAGATACACCACAAGTTTGCATCCGACTTCTTCCGCAAGCTCTATGACGACGGCAAGCTCGAAGAAATCACCGAGGAGCAGTACTGTGACGAGGTGACCGGCGAGTTCCTCACCGACCGCAATATCGTGGGTACCTGTCCGCGCTGTGGTGCCGAGGGTGCCTATGGTGACCAGTGCGAGAAGTGCGGAGCCACGCTCTCGCCCGAGGAGCTTATCAACCCCACCAACAAGAACAACCCTGGCCACGGCCTCGTGAAGCGTCCCACCAAGAACTGGTATCTCCCGCTGGGCGACTATCAGCAGTGGCTCAAGGACTGGATACTGGAAGGTCACAAGGAGTGGCGTCCCAACGTGTATGGACAGTGTAAGTCGTGGCTCGACATGGACTTGCAGCCACGCGCGATGACCCGCGACCTGGACTGGGGTATCCCCGTGCCCGTAGAGGGTGCCGATGGCAAGGTGCTCTACGTGTGGTTCGACGCGCCCATCGGCTATATCTCCAATACCAAGGAGCTCTGCGACAGCGACCCGGCCCGCTGGGGCAACTGGGAGAAGTGGTGGAAGGACGACGATACCCGCCTCATCCACTTCATCGGCAAGGACAACATCGTGTTCCACTGCCTCATCTTCCCCACCATGCTCAAGGCCCACGGCGGATATATCCTGCCCGACAACGTGCCTGCCAATGAGTTCCTCAATCTGGAGAACGACAAGATTTCCACCTCGCGCAACTGGGCGGTGTGGCTCCATGAGTATCTCGTCGATTTCCCCGGCAAGCAGGACGTGCTCCGCTATGTCCTCACAGCCAATGCTCCCGAGACCAAGGACAACAACTTCACCTGGAAGGACTTCCAGGAGCGCAACAACTCTGAGCTGGTGGCCATCTATGGCAACTTTGTCAACCGCGCACTGCAGCTCACCAAGAAATACTGGGGCGGCGTGGTTCCCGCCTGTGGCGAGCTGACCGAGGTTGACCGCCAGACTATCGCCGAGTTCAAGGACGTCAAGGCCAAGGTCGAGGAGCTGCTCGACGGCTTCAAGTTCCGCGACGCACAGAAAGAGGCCATGAACCTGGCGCGTATCGGCAACCGCTATATCACCGAGTGTGAGCCCTGGAAGGTGTGGAAGACCGACCCCAAGCGTGTGGAGACCATCCTCTACGTGTGCTTGCAGCTCTGCGCCAACCTCGCCATCGCCTTCGAGCCTTTCCTGCCGTTCTCTTCCAAGAAGCTGCGCGCCATGCTCAATATGGACAGCTTCGAGTGGGAACAGCTGGGCAGCATGGACATCCTCGCCGCCGGCACACAGCTGGGAGAGGCGTCGCTGCTCTTCGAGAAGCTGGAAGACAGCGTCATCGACGCTCAACTGCTCAAGCTCGAGAACACCAAGAAGGCCAACGAGGCTGCCAACTATGAGCCCGAGCCTATCAAGGACACCGTGGACTTCGACACCTTTGAGAAGCTGGACATCCGCGTGGGCCTCGTCACCTCGTGCGAGAAGGTGAAGAAGTCGAAGAAGCTGCTCAAGTTCCACATCGACGACGGCACCAAGGACGGCCGCACCATCCTCAGCGGCATCGCTGCCTACTATGAAGACCCACAGGAGCTCGTGGGCAAGCAGGTGTTGTTTGTAGCCAACTTCGCGCCACGCAAGATGATGGGCGAGGAAAGCCAGGGCATGATACTCTCGGCTGTCAACTACGACGGCACACTCTCTGTGACCACCACATCAAAGGATGTCAAGCCTGGAAGCCAGGTAGGATAAATATAGACTGTAGAGCCTCATGTGCCTTTCATTCCCTCGGGAAGTCTAAGGCTCATGAGGCTTTTCGCTTACCCTGGCGCGAGCAGACGGGTCATGAGCAGAGCCGCAGCGCCGATTATCCCTGCCCTGCCAGCCCTGCCAGCCGCCAGTGTGTTCGTCCCGCCAGCCGTCAGCCGCCGCCCCGGTGCTCCAGTTGCTGCTCCGGAGAGACTGTATACCAACCCAAAAGTAACTATCCACTATCCGCACAACGATGAAGAGATACATCATCACCACACTTCTTGCCCTGGTAGCCATCGCGCTGCAGGCGCAGAACATCAAGGCCGTAGACCTGGGTCTATCGGTCAAGTGGGCCGATGCCGACCTTGGCAGCGCCGACGGGGAGAGCAAGTACTACTTCCAATGGGGTGAGCCCAAGGGAGTATGGATGCAGGATTACAAGGCCTCTGCCTATCCCCCTGCCATCCAAGCCAAGCTGGACCCCAACAAGACCATATACAGAAGCCAGATAAGTAGCCAACTGGCCGAGCGAGTGGGCAAAGACAACATCCTTCTGCCCCAATACGATGCCGCCAGAGTCATTCTGCGCAGCCACTGGCGCATGCCCAACAAGGCAGACTGGACCGAACTGATAGAGAAGTGCAAGTTTGAGTGGGACAGAGTCAATGGCAGGAAGTGTATCAAGGTGACCGGCCCCAACGGCAACCACATCTTCCTCACCAACGGCGGATGGCTGGATAGCGACAACAACAAGCTGGAGAAATACTATATAGGCAAGGTGAGCTACTATTGGTCGAGCGAGGTCATGAACTATGGCTATGGCCCCGCCGAGATTATCTCCTTCTGGTGTAACAACAACCACAAAGGCAAGATAGAGCCCCGCATCGACACATGCGACTTCCCCGCGCGTGGCATCCTTGTACGCCCCGTCTACGACGACCGCACCCCCGCCCCGCAGCCGGCTCCCCAGCCCGCACCCAAGCCACAACCCCAACCCAAGCCCGCTCCCGTGGTGACCGTCAAGGCTGTGCCCACATTCACCTGGGCCTCCCTCCCCGCCACCACCACGCTGACCAGCGTGAAGATATCGGTGGGCATACGCTCAAAGAGCCAGATTACCGCCACGCATGTCTATGTCAACGGTCAGATGTATCGTGGCATCAAGGCGGTGACCAACGATGGCTCGGATATGCGCATCGAGCAGACCGTGCCCCTCGTCGAGGGTAGCAACATCATCAAGGTGAGCGCCACCAATGCCGACGGCACCGCCACCTCCGAGCGCACCGTAGTGCGCCAGACCACCAAGCCAGTGACAGTGACCCAGGGCAAGCGCATCGCCCTTGTCATAGGCAACTCGGCATACCCTGCCCAGCGGCTCACCAACCCGCAGAACGACGCCGCAGATATGGCTGCCAAGCTCAAGACGCTGGGCTTCGAGGTTATCCTGCTCCAGAACGGCACCAAACGGCAGATGGACGACGCCATCAACCAGCTGGGACAGCGCGCACAGGGCTACGACGCCGCCATGTTCTACTACGCCGGTCACGGCATACAGTACAAGGGCGCCAACTACCTCATCCCCATCAACGCCAATATGCACTCGGCGAGCGATGTGGAGTATGAGTGTACCGACTTGGGCCGCGTGCTCGACAAACTCGACGAGTCGGGCTGCAAGATGAAGATTATCGCTCTCGACGCCTGCCGCAACAACCCCTTTGAGCGCAGCTGGTATCGCGGAAGCGCCGACAGGGGTCTCTCGGCTGTCAATGCGCCCGTGGGAACATTCATCTCCTACGCCACAAGCCCGGGTAGCGTGGCTGCCGACGGCCAGAACCGCAACAGTCCATACACTACAGCACTGCTGCAGACGCTCGACACGCCCGGACTGTCTATCGAGACGGTGTTCAAGCGTGTCGCCGCCAGCGTGTTCACCGCCACCAACCGTCAGCAGACGCCCTGGTACTCCAGCTCGCTGTTCCAGGGAGACTTTATCTTCAACAACAAGTAGACAGACATGAGAATTACATCACTCCTCATAGCCCTGCTCTGTGCCACCGGCATGATGGCGCAGAGCGAATATGGCACCGGACTGGTCTTCGACGACGACGCCTACGCCCGCATACCGCGCCAAGCCACCCTGCTTACCCGCGACTACACCGTGCTGCCCAAGGCCTACTCTCTGAGGCGCTTCTGCCCCGTCGCCCGCAACCAGGGACAGTTTGGAACCTGCACCAGCTGGGCCACATCATACGCTGCACGCACAATAGCCGACGCCATACGCAACGGGTGGACATCGCAGATAGTGATAGACCGCGAGGCGTTCTCGCCCATATTCGTCTACAAGCAAATCAAGGGCAGCAACAAGCCCGGATGCAGCGACGGCACATCCATACAGGACGCCCTGGACCTGCTCACCGAGAAGGGCGCGCCCAAGTTCAGAGACTTCAACGTGCTCTGTGCCGACTACATCCCCGCAGCGCTCTTCGACAAGGCGCGAAACCACACTATAGACGACTACAACACCCTCTTCTACCCCTTCGACACCTACGAGGAGAAGGTGAGGACGGTCAAGAAGGCGCTGTCGCAAGACATGCCGGTCATCATCGGTATGTCGGTGCCCAACTCGTTTTTCAAGTGCAAGGATGTGTGGGTCAAGACCGAGCCCAACAATGACGGCGGCGGCCACGCCATGTGTGTGGTGGCTTACGACGACTACAAGTACGGCGGCGCTTTCCTCATCCTCAACAGCTGGGGCACCGCATGGGGCAACAACGGTTATACCTGGGTGAAGTATCGTGACTTTGCCGACAACACCCGTTATGCCTTTGAGATGTATGTGGCCAAGAGGCCCAAGCCGCAGCCACAACCCAAACCGCAGCCTCAACCCCAGCCCAAGCCGCAGCCACAGCCCAAACCGCAGCCACGCCCCCAGCCGGTCGTGCCCACCTACAGACTGGCAGGCTCTCTGCGCTTCCAGCTCTCCACGGGCGAGACTATGGCAGCCACGCTCAACGCTGGCATCTACCGCATGAAGTCGGCATATATCTCCGGTACCCGCTACCGCCTGTATGTCACCAACAGCGCCCCCGCCTATGTCTACATCATCGGCTCGGACATCACCAACAAGGTGACGCGTGTGTTCCCGCCGACCGACAATATCAGCCCCGCCCTGCTCTACAGCTCGAGCAACATAGCCATACCCGACGAGAAGTGGTATATCGAGATGGACGACACCCGAGGCACCGACCACGTGTGCGTCATCTACTCGGCCAAGCCCATAGACATCAAGGCGCTGATGGCACAGGCTGAGAGGTCGGCAGGCACCTTCAGCCAGCGCGTGCGACAGGCTCTGGGCTCGCGCGCCGTAGCAGCCTCGGCCATCACCTACACCCCCGGACAGATAGGGTTCAAGGCTGAGAGCACCGCCACCGCAGTTCCCGTATTCATAGATATCCAACACCAATAAGCAACAACCACTTACAAGAAATGAAGAGAATAATAGCAATGGGCGCCATGCTCCTGATGGTACTCACAGCCATGGCCCAAATGGAAGACCCCGTAAAGTTTACCGCCGAAATCAAGACCGGCAAGACCGCAGAGGCAGAGATAGTGTTCAGCGGGCGCATCGAGGCCGGCTGGCATATCTACTCGACCAACCTGGGCAGCAGCGGACCCACCGAGGCTTCGTTCCATGTCAACAAGGCCGACGGTATAGAACTCGTGGGCAAGCTCATGCCCCGCGGCAATGAGAAGAGCCACTTCGACGCGATGTTTGGCATGAACGTGCGCTACTTTGAAGGCACCGCACAGTTTGTCCAGAAGATACGGTTTACCAAACCGACCTACACCATCGACGCCTACCTGGAGTATGGCGTGTGCAGCGACGAGAACTGTCTGCCGCCGGGTGAGGTAGCGCTCAAGAAGAGTGGCAAGTCGCCCGCCGTGGCTGCTGCCACCGAGCCCGCAGCTGCCGAAGTGGCCGAGGCTGCAGCCCCTGTCGTGGCCGACAGCACTGTGGCTCCTGCCGACAGCGCCGTGGCTCCCGTCACCGCCAGCACCGAGACCCTCTGGTGGCAGCCCGTGACCGAGCAGCTCGAGGCGTTAGACAGCGAGGCCAACATAGCCAACCACTCGCTGTGGTACATCTTCATCGTAGGATTTATCGGCGGACTCCTCGCCCTCGTCATGCCCTGCATTTGGCCCATCATCCCGATGACCATCAGCTTCTTCCTCAAGCGTGCCAAGGACGACCGCCGCAAGGGCATCAAGGACGCCATGACCTACGGTCTGTCTATCGTCGTCATCTATCTGGGCCTGGGCCTGCTCATCACCGCCATCTTCGGCCCGAGCAAGCTCAACGAGCTCAGCACCAGCGCCGTGTTCAACGTCATCCTGTTCCTGCTGCTGCTCGTCTTCGCCTTCTCCTTCTTCGGCTGGTTTGAAATCAAGCTGCCCGACCGTTGGGCCAACGCCGTAGACAGCAAGGCCAGCAGCACCACAGGTCTCATCTCGATATTCCTCATGGCATTCACGCTCGTGCTGGTATCATTCTCCTGCACCGCGCCCATCATAGGTCTGCTGCTGGTGCAGACTGTCACCACGGGCGACTGGCTGGCACCCACCATCGGCATGCTTGGCTTCGCCTTGGCATTGGCTCTGCCCTTCACACTCTTTGCCCTGTTCCCCTCGTGGCTCAAGTCGGCACCGAGGTCGGGCTCGTGGATGACCACCATCAAGGTCGTGTTGGGATTTGTCGAACTCGCCTTCTCGCTGAAGTTCCTCTCCGTCGCCGACCTGGCTTACGGCTGGCATCTGCTCGACCGCGAGGTGTTTCTCTCGCTGTGGATTGTCATCTTCGGAGCCATGGGTCTCTACCTCATCGGCAAGCTGAAGTTCCAGGAAGACGCTGTGGGCGGCGAGATAGACAAGCCCATGCCCGTGCCCTGCATCATGGCAGGACTCTGCGCCATAGCCTTCGCCATCTACATGGTGCCCGGACTCTGGGGAGCGCCCTGCAAGGCCATCAGCGCCTTTGCGCCACCCATCAACACCCAGGACTTCAACCTCAACACCAAGACCGTAGAAGCCCATTACCACTCCTATGAAGAGGGAATGGCGGCTGCCAAGGCACAGGGCAAGCCGGTGCTCATCGACTTTACCGGCTTCGGCTGCGTCAACTGCCGCAAGATGGAGGCTGCCGTATGGACCGACCCCACCGTGGCAGATATGCTCAACAACCAGTACGTGCTCATCTCGCTCTATGTAGATGACAAGACGCCGTTGGCAGAACCCGTCGAGGTGAGCCTCAACGGACAGCAGCGAACCCTGCGCACCGTCGGCGACAAGTGGAGCTATCTGCAGGCAAGCAAGTTTGGCGCCAACGCCCAGCCCTACTACATCGCCATCGACAACGACGGCCGTCCGCTCAACCATGCCTATGGTTTCAAGGAGGATGTGGCTGCCTATATCGACTATCTGCAGCAGGGTCTGAAGACCTATCGCCGATAGGTCCAATCCCCCACCACGCATAGAGGCCCGCGCCGACAGCCCCGCAATGAGGAGCATCGGCGTGGGCCTTTTATTGATATTTAACATACATCATCCCCACGGGTTGGGGATTTATATCTATCTTTGTCAAAATAACTATTTTCTACCTTATTATATATATGGACACTTCCGACTTTACCAACCCCTACAACGAGACCAATGCCGACGCCGCCAAGCGACTCTACACCAGTGCTACCCAGAAGTACGACCTCAAGGACTATGCCGAGGCCGTAAGGCTCTATGAGCAGGCGTGGCAGAAAGACCCCTATGTGGGCACTTTCCACAATCTTGCACTCTGCTACTACCACGGTTGGGGCACGGCGAAGAACGCTATGCGGTGTCACGACCTGACGTTCCACGCCGCACGGATGAACGATGCGCAGTCCATGTACAACCTGGCATCGTTCTACAGCTCGGGCTTCGGGTGTGAAGCCAACCCGAAGAATGCCCGCTACTGGCTGGAGCAGGCTGCCAACAAGGGCTACATCCCTGCCCGCTACACCCTCGCCGTCAAGCAGCACGCCGAGGCGCAAGCCAATCCCCCGCTGCTCCATTTCTGCTACCGCAACCTCAAGGCAGCAGCCGACAATGGCCACGAGAAGGCGCAGCGGCTGATGGCCGAATGGTTCGGACCGATGACCGAAGAAGAGTGGCAAGGCATGACGACCGTAGATATGTTCAACAGAGGCTGCAACTGGACCAACGGCACCAACGGCTACAACCAGAACTACGTACTGGCGCTGCGCTGCTACTATGCCGCCGCCAGCCGCGACTACGATGGCGCCTGGTGCAACATCGGTTGGATACTGGCAGAGCAAGACCGGATGAGCGAAGCCAATGAGGCGTATCTCAAGGCTGCCAACCTGGGCAACAAGATAGCTATGGTAAACCTCGCCAACAACCTCTTCTACGGCAGAGGATGGGCAAAGGACGAAGCCGGAGCCCGACAGTTTCTGCTCATGGCAAAGAGCCATGGCTACGAGGGCATCGACGAGATAATGGCTGGCTACTTCCCCGAAGACGAGGTGGCACGCCAGGCCGAGGGCATGACTCCCTACCAGATGGTAAGACGGGGATGGACGCTCATGGAGGGACGCGACGGTGAGGCGCGCAACCTCAGGGTGGCTGCGTTGTGGTTCGACCGCGCCGCCCGCAATGGCTACGACGACGCATGGGTCTACCGAGGCAGGGCACTGACTCTGCAGGGGCTCCACGACCAGGCGTTCGCCGCCTATCGTGAAGGTGCCGACCAGGGCAATATCGACTGCATGGGCATCCTTGGACGATGCTACGCCAAAGGTCTGGGATGCGAGCAGGACAAGGGGCGTGCCATGGACTGGTGGGATAAGGCGTACCACAGATTTCACCCCAGGGCGGGCAAGATGATGACCGAGCTCAATCCCGTAGTGGCTCGCAAGAGGATGGCGCAGTACATGATAGACAACATGAAGATGTGTATCGACCTGGACTTCCGCTTCGACGATGTCAATGTCAGGAAACTGGCCGACGAGCTGATAGACCACGAGGAGTATGATACTGCGCGCACACTGCTCAGGCGCTGCGTCTCGACCATAGCCAACAACGTGGGCGGCAGCGACCTCTACGAAGACGTGCTCGTACAGCTGGCATGGGTTTACTTCATGGACGGTAAAGGCGACGACGACTACAACGCACCTTATTACAACACCCGCGCAGCCCACGACATCGCGATACTCATCGGCAATGACTACAGGGGCAGCGACAGGGGCAAGGCTGAGTTCAGGCTTGCTAATATCTTCGACGAGTGCTTAGCCAACTACGAGGACTATGAGATCGGACAGCTGGAAGAGCACTTCAGCCAAGATTGGTACAACCGACGGGCATACCACTATTTTGCCATAGCAGCAGAGCATGGGTATTACTATGCCATGTTCCGCCAGGCGATGGCGCTCATCTATGGCTCGCCGGTGGCGGAGGATTACGACAAGGCCTACGAGCTGCTCTGCCGGTGTCAGGAGTATCAGCCCAGGGCGCTCGCCTTATTGGGTCTGATGCATTTTGACCCAAAATACGGCCGCCAAGACTATCAACAGGCACGCGAATACTATGAAGACATGGTCGAAGAACTCGATATAGAGGGAAACGGCACCCTCACGGTCAGGACGTCTATGGCCTGTGTCAATCTGGCAGACATCTACATCGGGCTAAACTCGTATGCCTACGACCGCAAGGCGCAACAGCTGCTCGAGATAGTGCGCGACTACCACGGCTATCCACACTACGACGCCGACGCTCTCTATGGCTACATGATAGTCCAGGGCCGATGTGACAACGGGAGATACTCCTACGACGACGGCGTCGAAATGATGCGCAGAGCCTATCGCCAGCACGACGACCGCGCAGCCAAACTGCTGCGTAAGTGTGGATTATAGGCGCGTTTTAGTTAACAATTGTTATAGCGATATAATATTTAACTAACAAAGTTGTGCTTTTGAACCTTTTGTGCAAACTATTGCAATACTTTTGCGTGTAGAAACAACACCTAAAGCATTACAATATGAAAAGAGAAATGGTTATCTCCTCGGCACAGCCAGCAGTTGAGTTCAAGAGCATCAGCAGTAGAATAGCCGCAGCGGTACGCATGCCGCTGTTGGCACTGAGTCGCTATTATTCGATGGTTCTGGAGCGCGAAATCAACATCCGCCAGACCCTCATGCTTCTCAATGCGCAGACAGCCTTTGTCTTCGCCGTTTTTCCCGTCGACGGCCCGCTCGTTCTTCGTGCCCTCTGCGCCGCATGGCTATGGCATGCCGTCAAGAAATGTCGCAACATACTTACCGACTAATCTATGATATACCTCGTAGGGCTATCCCGCCAATCTCATCTTGTCACAATAGAAGCGGGATAACCCTATACGCAGCAATTATCTTTATCTCTCCCAATCCATAATGGCATCCCAGTCAGACAGGATGCCCATAATCTAATACAATGAACACCGAGGGGCCCTCGCCAGCAGTCCACACCAAATAGGAGGAAAGCGGCGGGTGGCCCCTCGCTATGTGTAGTGGGACAGGAGATAGAACAGGGTTATCGGGTTACATACCCAAGGACAATAACTGTACTATCAACACCCAGTAGTGTAGAAAGAACGGCTATACATTATTATATATATAAGCAGAGGTGACGAAATAAAGAAACAATGACTGTGAGAGCCCCTCTCCAGCGCCCAAAAGCCCCTCTCTAGCTCTCCCCAAGGGGAGAGTAAGCCAACTGCACACTCCTAATACATCGAAATAAAATGGTTTTCATTTAGGCGATCATCAATATGCAGGCCATGCATGAGATGGCCATAAGCAGCGGCAACTCTGAAGGAGTTGCGTTTTCCCAGCCCAGGGTTGAGGGGCGAAGCACCTCTACCCTGGGTAAGGATATAAAAAAAGATAGCAATGCTGTAAGTATTGCGATTAGCCGAAGGCGTTACCCGCAGCAGGATAATGGGCAGAAATGGGTTGGCGGAAGTAGTCGAGCCGCTCCAGCCATGTGCGGTCAAAATAGGTGTGTAGACGATTGTTCATATCCTTTAGCTTTACGATTCCACACTGCAAAGAGATTATTTTTTATTGATTTTGCGTCTTTTGCGTCTGTTTTTTATCGTTTTGCGTCATTTTGCGTCAGTACAAAAATTGGCAACAACCATTATTATTATTACTTTTGCCGTTACATCTGGAGTGGCATGGATTAATGTCCTTTAAGCTAATCGAATAATTATCATTATATAAATATATGTACATGAAAAATTCTACAATTTCAAAACCATGGTCTTACCTGAGAGACTTTGTTTCAACTGATGCTGTCAAGAGCCACAGGCGCTCTACGCTCTGGTTGATGTTGTTCACGTTGCTGCTTCTGCCTACCAGCATGGTGGCGCAGACAGATTACGACACGTCTGTAAAGTTTACACCCTTAGCAGGTAACCCTGAAGGGTTCGATAACGAGAAATACCCTAATCTCTTTGATGGTCTAAAGGATCCCGGCAATTCCACTAAGTGGTGCGGCAAGTTTGTCAGCAATGGAGGAACCTATGTCATCTTCGAAGCCAGCAAGGCTGGTATTCCCGTAGGCTACACCATCACAACGGGTAATGACAATCGTACTTATAAAGGGCGCAATCCAAGGTCATGGAAGCTCTATGGCAACAACGAAGGCAAAAATGGCGCTTGGACACTCATCCAGGAGGTAAGCAACGACACGAAGCTCCAGGATGTGGACTGTGCTTCGTACGACTTCACATGCGAGGGCTCTACACCTTATAAATATTTCAAATGGGAAATCACAGGTATTAGGAATAAAGACTATATTCAGGTAGGCGAGTTTGAACTCAAACTCAATACCGGTTATCAGACTTATGCCGAGTTTGACGAAGGCACAGGAACGCTTACATTCAAATACGGTCTTTCCACTTCCAAG
>OHUE01000438.1_pt1 | contig 23950 bp, 24 predicted proteins | sample 1579111 | NCBI WGS metagenome assembly OHUE01 (sample SAMEA3879524, study PRJEB24766) | human gut metagenome | biome: human-associated habitat; feature: feces | place: USA | collected 1985/1987 | reverse complement strand
CGCCAGCTTCGCACCCAAACGGCGCAGTCGCTTGTACTGTCCGTCAAGCTCGGCGCTCCCTTTTCGAGCCGCCCTGCGGCTCGTGTTTCATCTACGAACAAGTTTAGTAAAAAAATGCCCCTCGCTGACAAGAGGGGCTTTGACGCAGTTATTCGCTGTTTGACGGCTTAGTGTTTGCAGTCGTGATGGCAGCAGGCACAGTCCTCGTCGTCACATTCGCAACCTTCCATCTTTTCGACTTCTGCCATAAATTCGTCGAAAACTCTTTGAAGAAGCGCTTCGTCTTCGATTGCCATAAATACGTCGTTGCCGTCTTCGTTTTCGGCAATTTCGTAAATGAGAACTTCGTCGTCCTCGATATCGTCGAGTTTCTCGACGGGTTTCATAACGACAAACCATCTGTTGTCGACGTCGAGAGTTGCGAGATGATAGAAATCCTCGTCCTTGTCTGCGACTTCGTTGTACAACGTTATAATATCGTCGTCTTCTGTAGTATTGTTTTGGTCGTCAAAAAAATCTGCCATAATGGTTTCTCCTTGCGATGCAAAGCGGATTTTGCGAATTGCATCTTGATATTTTGATAGTAACATATTTTGCGCAATTTGCAAGCAAAATATCAAATCGTACTCAATTTTCAGCGGTGCGAGTCAAGATAGGATTGCAAAATTATGGTTGCGGCAACCTTATCTATGACTTTTTTGCGTTTTTCACGGCGCACGTCGGCGTCTATGAGCATACGCTCTGCCGAAACGGTGGTGAGCCTCTCGTCCTGATATAAAACGGGCAAACCGCTCGCCTCTTGCAGCATATCGCCGAACTGCCTCGTCACGACCGCCCTGTCCCCTTCCGTGCCGTCCATATTTTTGGGCAAACCGAGAACGAACACGTCCGCATCCTCTCTTTTTGCATACTCGCAAAAATATGCGATATCTGCGTTTGTATCGCCTTTTTTGCGAACGTACGTTTCGCGCGGATTTGCGGTTATTCCCAGCAAATCGCTCACGGCAACGCCTATGCGAACGTCGCCGACGTCCAATGCGATTTTGCGTTTCATCATTTGAGCAACCCCCTTCCGAGTTCGTTTCTCGCGCCCTTCTTTTTGGGCTTGTTTTCACCTATAAACTCATACCATTTCAAGCCATAGGTTTTGAGCAGACACAATCCGACGATAAGCACGACCACCGAAAATACCGTCGCCACCGCCCAGAATATGACTTTTGCAATAACGACGCCGAGAACATCCTCGCAAGACGCAAGGACTATGCCGAGTACGAATACGATAATTGCGGGCACTATCGACGCAAACGCCGATATGAGTTGATATGTGTTTTGCGACGAATTTTTGATTTCGGCAACCTGTTCCCAGTGCTGATTGCCCTTTTTCATATCGAAAAGTATGGACATACTGCAAATGCCGGTTATCATCATAAGCGTATCCATTCCCACGAGCAGCGTGGACACGATGTCGATTTTGTAAAGTAACAATGCAATAAGCATAATGGGCACAAGCAGAACGCTCGGCACGATTACGGAAAGCAAAAGTTTTGCTTTTATGCTGTCTTTGGGGTTTATGGGCAAGGTTTTTGAAGCGAAAAAGGATTTCCCCTCTCTCGTATACGCCATATTCGCAATCATATTTGCGCCGGCAAGGAAAATCATCGAGTACATAACGACGAAGCCTATACCCATCATTTCGGACATAAACGGGGTCATACCCTCGTCCGCGCCCGACTTAAAGTTGGTGATAAAGTACATCACTACGATAAAAATCGGCGCCATAAGCAGATTTGCAAACGAGGTCATCGCAAGCGCGCTGTTGCGCATAATCGACGTAAAATCGCGCTTCATAATGGACACGACAACGTTTGATTGTTTGAGCGTGGCGGTTTTCGATTCGATGGATTGCGAATTTTCCGTCGCTTTCGAGTTGATTCTCTTGTAAAAGAGCGCGGAAAGCAACAACATAACGGCAATCATACCGACGGTTATGGCGGCGGATATACCGAAGTTTTTGCCGGCTTGGATACCCAGACAGTAGTTTACAAGCACTTTGTCGGGATAGAACACGTTTGCGAGTACGGAAAGCGAAGCGAAAGTGCCTTGCGACATCTCAACGCCGCCCTCTTGACCGAATCCGCGTGTGTTCATATAGAAGACGAGCACCATATACCCGCACATCAAAACGACGTAGAAAAGAATCACCAAAACGCTTTTGAGCGTAGGCCTGCCTTTGAAGTACGAGCCGAGCCACACGAGGGGCATGGAAAGCACGCTGACGATGAAAAGCGGCAATATCGGAGAAACGAGCAAAATCAAAAAAAGAAGCGGATAGAATCCGTAAAACATCGATTTGCTTGCGATATTGAACGCTATTGCGGACGTAAGAGAGGTTGGAAGAATCACAGCCGTTGAAAGTTCGAGCGCGTTGACGTAAGTCATTGCGAATTTTGCAAAAAACACCGACGTAGGACGAAGGGGCAACGTGTTGAGAAACGGCGTATCTTTTGCGCCGTAAAGCGTCGTCACTATCGAGAACATCGAAAGGAACATCACCAAAAGTTGCGTTGCGGCAACGATAGCCACGACGAGCAAGGAAAACTCGCCAACGTTTTTCAAATTCACCGCCAAAAACGCAACCATAATGCAGATTAACGCGACGAGCGGCAAAAACGAAAGCAAGACTTTCAATCCCGACGGAATCTTCTTTTTTCCCTCTGCGTCCTCTGTCCTCGAATTTGAGTTGCGAAACAGAGTTTTGAATACGATAAGAAAATCTCTCATACAAGCCTCATTCCGCAGTTTGCTCGAATACGGGCGTCGTGTCCGTGAGTTTGAGGAACAGTTCTTCGAGAGATTTGTCCTTGTTCTTCTCTTTCAACTCGTCGATGCGGCAAGTCGCAATGAGGTGTCCGTCATCGATGATACCCACTCTGTCGCACACTTTTTCCACGACTTCGAGGACGTGCGACGAGAAAAACACGCTGTTGCCTTTGTCGGCGTGCTCGCGCATAAGTTGCTTCAAGTTGTATGCAGAGCGAGGATCGAGCCCCGTCATAGGCTCGTCGAGAATCCAAAGTTTCGGCTCGTGAATGAGCGCGCCGATTATGTTGAGTTTTTGCTTCATTCCGTGCGAATAAGTGGAAATCTGCTTCTTAACCGCATCTTCGAGAGAGAAAAGCGCGCTGTATTTTGCCAATCTTTCCTGTCTTTGCGCGGTCGGCACGTCGAAAACGTCGCAAATAAAGTTTATGTACTCAACGCCCGTCAATCCCTCGTACATCACGTGGTCGTCGCTGACGTATCCTATATGCTTTTTCGCTTCGAGGGGCGCGGATTTGAGGTCTATGCTGTCGATAAGCACTCTTCCTTCCTCGAAGGATATAATGCCCGTAATGCTCTTTATCGTCGTGGATTTACCCGCGCCGTTCGGACCTATAAAGCCAAAAATCTCGCCGTCGTTCACGGTGAGAGAAAGATTTTCGACGGACGGTTTTTGATTGCCCGCATAAGTTTTGGTCAAATTTTCGATTTGTAACATATTTTCCTTTCGTCGAAGAAAACCAAGCGTTTTTGCGTGGATTTTCTGTGGTTTTTCGCAGTTTTATTTTCCGTTTTTTGCGCTTCTTTCGCTTGTTTTTGCGTTATAACGCTCGTTATTTTGCGTTTACCGCATTTTACGTTACTTCCTTTTCGACTGTCTTTCCTTTATCACTTTTTCAAAGCCGTTTTCGGTCGGCTCGTAGAATACTGCGTCTTTTATCTCGTCGGGAAGGTATTGTTGTTTCACCCAACCGCCGTACGAGTGCGGATATTTGTATCCGCTCACTTTTTCGTCGTCGCCCTTGTAGTTCGGGTCGCGAAGATACAACGGCACGGTTTCGTGCTTGATGTTCTTCACCGCGTTTTCCGCACCGCCGAGTGCCTCGACGACTTTGTTCGACTTCGGCGCTTCCGAAACGTATATTATGCCTTCGGCAAGCGGAATGCGCCCTTCGGGCAGACCTATCTTTTCAAAAGCCTGCACGCACGACGTCGCAACCACGATAGCGTTGGGATCCGCCATACCGACGTCCTCGCAAGCGTGAATCATAATTCTGCGGCCTATAAGCATAGGATCGCACCCCGCCTCGATGAGCCTTTCCGCCCAGTAAAGCGCGGCATTGCTGTCGCTTCCTCTCATACTCTTTATGAATGCGGAAATCATATCGTAATACATATCTTCCGTCATACTGAGTGCTTTTTGCTGTATGGATTGTTCGGCTTCCTCTTTTCCCACTCTAATAACGCCGTCGGAATCTGCGTGCGTGGTGAGTGCGGCAAGTTCCAAAGCGTTGAGCGCGGTGCGCATATCCCCCGCACTTGCCCACGCAAGGTGTGAAAGAGCCTCGTCGCTCACTTCGAGATTCATATTGCCGAGTCCTCTTTCCTTGTCCTTGACCGCTCTTTCGAGACCTGCCCTGATATCTTTGTCCGAAAGCCTTGAAAACGAGAAAATACGACATCTTGACACGATAGCCCTCGTCATCGAAACGTAGGGATTTTCCGTCGTCGAGCCGATAAAAATTATGTAGCCTTGCTCGATTGCTTGCAACACGCTGTCGCTTTGCGCCTTGTTCCAGCGATGACATTCATCCAAAAGCAAATATGTACGTTTTCCGTACATACGAAGACGGTCGCGAGCCTCGTCGATAACCTTTTTCGCGTCCGCAACGCCGCTCGTAACGGCGTTTAGTTTGACAAAAGCCGCGTTCGTATTTTCAGCAATGATGTTTGCAAGCGTGGTTTTTCCCGTCCCGGGCGGTCCGTAGAAAATGCAACTGCCCAGTTTGTCTGCGGCAATCGCTCTGCGCAAAAGCGACCCCTGCCCCACGATTTTGCCTTGTCCCAAAAATTCGTCCAAGGTACGCGGACGCATACGTTCGGCAAGCGGTGCCATAGTCTTTTCGTTGTTTTGAAGGTCAAATAAATCCATACCGATATTGTATCAACATCGACGCCTTTTGTAAAGATAAACAAAGATTAAACATAGAATATATCGTGCAAAACAAAGAGAAAATCTCAAAAACGATGAAGCCTAAACTTTTCAGAGTCGTGATTGCAATCGCGGTTTTTCTTGCGATTTTCATCTTTTGCACGGTTTATTTCCGCTCGAACATCGTTCCGACGGTTATGGACAGTTCGGTTGCTCAAATGCGCGCGGTCACCACGAACGCCATAAATATCGCCGCAACGAGCGTGCTCGGCGACGGTCTGACTTACGATATGCTTTTCGACATCGTGAAAGACAACGACGGCAAAATTTCGATGATAAAGGCAAATTCGCCCGAAATAAACAAAATCGCAAGGCAGATTGCAAACCTTGCGCAAGCAAATTTAGACTCGCTCGGCACGCAAGAGATTCGGATTTCGGCGGGTACGTTCACAGGGCTTGCCCTTCTTATGGGTTTCGGACCCGACGTAACCATAAAAATCACCCCGATAGGTATGGCAAATTGCGATTTCGTATCCTTTTTTCAGTCGGCAGGCATAAACCAAACCTTGCACAAAATCTACATCGACGTTTACGCCGACGTCAGCATAGTCACGCCCATCGACCAACCGACAATACAAGTCAAAGCCGAAGTTCTGGTATGCGAAAATCTCATAGTCGGCGAGATTCCCGACACCTACCTCAACATTTACGATTCGTCGAGTTTGCTGAATCTGAACAGTTAATTTGACCGATTAAAAGCAGTTATGGCTTACCTTTTCTCGTCAAAGCCGTTTTGATAAAGGCATATTTAGCGTTTTGAACACGATTCAAACGCTGTTTCGCTATTTCAAACAGCATTTTACACGCTGTTCAGAACATTTTCCGTTTCAGTCGGCACTTTTGCAAACGGTTTTGCGCTCTTATATCTTTTTAGAACGCGAGCGAGATATCAGCCCAAACACGAATCCGCACACGATAACCGTCGTAAGACCTGCCGAAACCGCACTCATACCGCCCGTAATCGCGCCCAAAAATCCGTCTTTTTGCACGCCTTCGAGCGCACCTTTGGCAAGATTAGAGCCGAATCCCATAATGGGAATGGTTACGCCCGAGCCTGCAAATTCTTTCATAGGCTCGAACGCGCCGCACACTTCGAGTATAACGCCCAAAAGCATATACGTCACTAGTATACGCGCCGACGACATCTTCGTTTTGTTGATGAGGATTTGCCCCAACATACACACGAAACCGCCGACCGCAAACACTTTCAGATAATCGAGGAATATTTCCATATCACCACCATATTTTCGTTTATCGGTTAAAACTATTACAAAATTTGCACATTTTTATAACACTTTCAATCGTATTTCCGCTTCGCACGGCAATATTCGTATAATTTTGTTGATTGCGGGTTCACCGCTCTTTTGCGTTTTGCAAGACAACCGTTATTGCAAAAACGGGTGACTTTCAAAAGTCACGGCGTGCGACACCCCCGGTATCGTTTCCTTTTGAAGCGGCGTATCTTTGTTTAAGAGCGCGCCCGTCGGAACGAGAAGCACCCTTTTCAACTCGCCTCTCTGCATTTTTTTGAGTATATATGAATTGAACACGGTATTCACGCACCCTGCCCCCGAACCGCCCTGAAAGGTCTTTTGCTCTGCCGTAAAATAACTTGCGCCGCAATCCATATAGTATTTCGGCAAGGTTATTCCCTCTTTTGAAAGCAGATATTCGAGCATTTCCTTTCCGTGTCTGCCCAAATCTCCCGTAAAAATGCCGTCGTAATAGTCGGGAGAACGCCCCGATTCCTCGAAATGAGTCACAATCGTGTCGCAAGCGGCGGGTGCCATAGCCGCGCCCATATTCGCTTCGTCGTCTATGCCCAAATCCACGACTTTGCCCATCGTTCCGCCCGTCACGGTAACGTAATGAGTGTTCGGCTGTGCGTAATCGTTGCTTTCTCTCTCGAAATTTTCCTCGACGATGTTCGATTTTTCCTTATCTATGACTTTTTTCTGCTTTTCGATGCTCTTTTTGTACTTTTCAAGCGTCTTTTGGTCGATATTCATATTTTCGTCAATAGCGATAATATCATCCTCGTACACTCTTTCGTTCATCATTGACGGCTTTTCGTTCGACAAAACCGTACAACCTGCGCCCGTAACCGTCCATTGCGACGTGGGCGGGCGCTGATTGCCGAGTTCAAGCGGAAAACGGTATTGTCTTTCCGCCGACGCAAAGTGACTCGAAGTCGAACAAGTGATATTTTTCGCAAATCCGCCGTCAATGAGCATAGACCCTACGATAATGCTTTCGCTGAACGTCGAACAAGCGTTGTAAAGTCCCAAAAACGCACACGGAAAATTGCGCGCGGCAAGCGACGTTGCGGCAAGTTCGTTGAGCAAATCGCCGCCGAGCATTATGTCTATATCCTCTCTTTTCAATCCTGCCTTTTTGATTGCGCCGCTCACGGCGTCACGGTGCATTTTGCTTTCGCATTTCTCGTACGATTTTTCGCACCAAATATCGTTTTTAAGCACGATATCGAACTTGTCCGCAAAGTTTCCGTCGCCTTCTTTCGGACCTACGATTGTAAATCCGCTTTTGAGATATATAGGGTTAGATAACTGAAAAGTCCTCATTTTTCAACCTCACATATAGACGAAATAGCCGATTAATCCGACGATAAAACTCGCAACCACGCCGAACACGATGATAGGACCTGCGATTACGAACATTTTTGCACATACGCCGAAAAACACGCCCTCGCGATTGTATTCCATCGCAGGCGAAACCACCGAATTTGCAAATCCCGTAATGGGAATAATCGAACCGCCACCCGCAAAATGTCCGAGTTTGTCGTAAAGTCCGAGCGCAGTGAATAAACTTCCGAGAAAAATCATTATGCAACTTTCAAAAATCGCAACGTTTTTATCGCTCATATCCTTGAAAATGAGCCGTAAAATATCGCCGATCCCCTCACCGATACAACAAATTATGCCGCCGACCAAAAACGCCGCAAGCAAAGTTCGCACCATCGGCGATTTCGGTGCGTTTTCTTTCACGTATTGTTGATATTCGATTCTGTCAATCATAAATTGCCTTCGCCTTTTTCCGCATTGTTTATCTCGCTTCCGCCATCGCCCACAGCGTTTCCCTCACGCCCTTCGACAACCCTTTCGGTATTTTGCATTTTCTTGAAAAACACCTCTTTATCTTCCACGTTTTTTGAAAACAATGCGTCCATATCTGCAATATTTGCCATTATCGATATTTTTTAGACATAAAAAACCGAATCAGATATTTGACAAAATAATTAAATTTAATTGCAAGCAATTCAAGTTTGAAAATCAAAACAAAAAATTAGTAATAGATTTGGTAATAAAATATGTAAATATCTCAATAAAATCATTAATGATTTATCTAAAAACATACCTATTGTATAAATAGTTGTTCAAATCCACCATCTCGCACCATAGAAAATCGCCTATTTGCCACCAAGCAAGCGATATAGCGGAATTGTGGCTTGAACTTTGTCCATCTGTAAACTGATAGCGTATATCGGTTGCGCGGTAGAACCACGAAAACACTGCTAAAAGGCTAAGGTTTTTATAAAAGAAAAACCGTGCCAAATAGCACGGATTTTCGTGGTGGAGAGGGGTGGATTCGAACCACCGAAGTCACTGACAACAGATTTACAGTCTGCTCCCTTTGGCCACTCGGGAACCTCTCCGTATGGAGCTGGTGATCGGAATCGAACCAACAACCTACTGATTACAAATCAGTTGCTCTGCCTGTTGAGCTACACCAGCGTATTGAGTTGTTGGTGCCTCGGGGCGGACTCGAACCACCGACACAGGGATTTTCAGTCCCTTGCTCTACCACCTGAGCTACCGAGGCATTTGGGATTTCAATCCCCTTATTTTAGTTTTATGGCAGTGACGGTTGTCACTGCCACAAACTTTGATGGCGACCCGGAGGGGGCTCGAACCCCTGACCTCCAGCGTGACAGGCTGGCGTACTAACCAACTGTACTACCGGGCCAAATGATTTTAAATTTTGGTGGGCCTTCACGGACTCGAACCGCGGACCGATCGGTTATGAGCCGACTGCTCTAACCAACTGAGCTAAAGGCCCGAATCACATCGGTGAAGTTTGTGCTGGTCGGGGTGAAGAGATTCGAACTCCCGACCTTCTGAACCCAAATCAGACGCGCTAGCCAAACTGCGCTACACCCCGAAAGATTTTCGCGTCGTTCTTTGCGACTACAACAATATACAATAAATCAAAAAAGTTGTCAATGATTTTTTTGATAGATTTGCAGAAATTTTCGACACAAAATTTGAAGAATTTTTCAAAAACCGCAAAAGCCGCCAAAATGTGCGATTAGATACTGTTTATTCTATTTGTCGGAGGCAATATGGAAGTTGAATTTATATCCGACAAAGATTGTATTCGGGTTGTGCTTTCGGGCGAAATCGACGAGTACGGCGCAAAAACGGTGCGAGCGGGCATCGACGACGTGATTGAAAACACGCGCGATTTGCGGTCGATGATATTCGATATGAAGAACGTGACGTTTATTGACAGCACCGGACTCGGATTTGTTCTGGGAAGATACAAGAAACTGAGAAGCAGGCACGCAGAACTTTTGCTTGCCAACGTACCGCGCCAAGTGGACAAAGTTTTTTGCGCGAGCGGCGTGTATCGTTTCGTGCCGATTGTGGAATAAGGAGAATGTATGAATTATTTTGATATGAAATTGCTTGCGACAAGCAAGAACGAAGCATTTGCTCGCAACGCGGTGGCGTCGTTTGCAATCGAGTGTTCCCCCACTCTCGAAGAAATCAACGACATAAAAACCGCCGTCAGCGAAGCGGTGACAAACGTCGTCGTACACGCGTACGACGAAAAAGATACGGGCGTTCTGCAAATCGAATGTAGCATACCCGATGACAAAAAGTCGATTGAAATCGTAGTACGCGACTTCGGCAAAGGCATAAAAGACGTCAAAGAAGCCGTCGAACCTTTCTTCACCACCGCCCACGACGACGAACGAAGCGGAATGGGATTCACCATCATCGACACGTTTATGGACGAAATGGACGTCGCGTCGGTCGTTGGCGACGGTACGGTCGTAAAAATGAAAAAGGTGATGAAAGGATGTTAGATCACCAAACCACGCTCGAGTTGTTGAAAAACGCTCAGGCAGGTGACGACGGCGCGAAAGAAAAACTTATAGAAGAAAATATACCACTCATAAAATCCATCGTGAAACGCTTCAAAGGCAGGCTCGAATACGATGATCTTATGCAACTGGGCGCAATGGGTTTTGTCAAGGCTATGCAAAATTTCGACGTTGAATACGGCGTTAGGTTTTCGACGTACGCAGTGCCTATGATAAGCGGCGAAATAAAGCGGTTTTTGCGCGATGACGGCGCGATAAAAGTGTCGAGGTGGACAAAAACTCTCGCGCAGAAAATCACGGCGTATATAGACGAAAAACTCAAAAACGGCGAGAGCGAACCAACCGTCGAACAACTTGCCAAAGCGTTCGACGTAGAGGCACAGGAAATCGTATACGCAATGGATGCACAGCACTATTTGCTATCCTTGTCCGCAACGGTGGGCGACGACGACCTCGAACTCGGCGACAAAATCGCAACCGACGAGTGCGAAGACGAAAACATCGACAAACTTCTTTTGAAAGACTTAATTGCGGACCTGCCCCAACGCGAAAAAAAAGTTATAATTCTTCGCTATTTTCGCGACAAAACGCAAAGCGAGATTGCGCAGGAACTGGGCGTATCGCAAGTTCAGGTGAGCCGCATAGAAAACAAAGTTCTGCAAAAACTCAAAGACGGTATGATTGACTAAACGCTCGGCAAAAAGCCGAGCGTTTGCATTCGGATTCAATCGGGAAGCCGCAAACTTATGAATGAAAGGTATATTATCGCAAGAAGCAACGAACACATTTGTCGGTTTATATTTTTATTTTTTTTTCGTCGATTTGTGTTTATTTGCACGATTCGCACGCAAACAACTCGGTTTTACCTTTGTGAACCGTTATCACAAATCAGTCTTTCAAAGCGGGTCTGCGCATAGCGACGTGGGTTATACCCTTCCATTTGACGATTTCGCACACCTCGAAGCCGAGTTTTTTGTAGATTGCAACGTCGTTTTCGTCCTGCGTTTCGAGATATATCGGCAAATCGCCGCAAAATTCTTTGAGCATACCTTTGAGTTTGCCTTGACCTCTGAACTCTTTTCTTACGCCGATGTTTTTCACATAGCAATCGGTTTTTGGATTATAATACTTTTTCGCAACCTCGTCCGCCATATCGACGTACTCTTTCGCGATTTTGACTTGTTTGAATCCGACATTCAAAAAGAACGCAATGGTGAAAAATGGATTCTTGAAAGCGGATTTCAATTCGATTTCCTTATCGCTCGGCGTTTTTATGGAGCACAAAGCGCAAAAATCGCCGTCTTTGTAAGTGAAATTTTGAGCGCAATACACTTCCGCCCTAAACAGATAGTACATTCTGCTAAGTCGGTTTTTTCTGCCGAAAAGAACGTCGTACGCATCGTAGTCCTTGAAAATTTCGGTAAAGACTTTCGACGCTTTTTTGATTTCGTTTTTCTTGATTTTTTCCATACCGTCATCATATCACGTTTCAAAAAACTTTTCAATCGAAAATGCCCTCTTTCGAGCGTGCGCATATGCGAGTATTATATTGACATTTTACGCATAGTTTGCTAAAATTTTGTTATTAAAAACAAAAGTCAAGGGGACTAAATTCTATGGCAAATTATTTCAGCGAACGCGACAAAAACATCACCAACCGACTTCGCGCATTGCGAGATCAACTGCCCGAATGTTGCGAGGAATTTTTCGTGGGAATCGAGCCGCAAACGACCACCCTTACAAGGCTGAATTACGCCTACGATTTGCGCATTTTTTTCGACTATCTGCTCAAAAACGTACGCGCGTTTCGCGACTATAAAGACGTTTACGACTTCACCGCCGAGGATTTGAACAAAATCACGCTCGGCAACCTCGAAGCGTATATGGAATATCTGTCTTACTATTCCTTCGACGGCAAGGAAAAAACCAATGCGGAAAAAGGAAAAGCGCGCAAAATTTCAACCGTACGCACGTTTTTCAAGTATATGTACAATCACGATAGAATCAATCAGAATGTGTCGTCAAAACTCACTATGCCAAAAAATCACGACAAGGATATCATAAGGCTTGAAAAAAAGGAAGTCGAGCGTATTCTCGACGCGGCGGAAACGGGCGCCGGAATGACAGAACATCAGCGCAAAGTACAGCGCAACACGCACGCGCGCGATTTCGCGATAGTTTCTCTGCTTTTGGGCACGGGAATCCGTGTGAGCGAGTGCGTGGGGCTCAACCTTTCCGACATAGATTTTGAAACGAACGCGTTCACCGTCACGAGAAAAGGCGGCAATCAAGCCATTTTGTACTTCGGCGACGAGGTTGCCGACGCGCTCAAAACGTACATCGACACCGAGCGCAAATCACTTGTTGATAGGTGCGAAAAGTTGAATCCCGGCGACACGGACGCAGTGTTTTTGTCCTTGCAAGTTTCGAGGCTTTCGGTCAGAGCCGTTCAAAATATCGTCAAAAAGTATGCTCAAACCGCCGCGCCTCTCAAAAAAATATCACCTCACAAGTTGCGCAGTACGTTCGGCACAAACCTATATAGAGCGACGGGCGATATATATCTCGTTGCCGACGTTCTCGGTCACCGCGACGTAAACACCACCAAAAAGCACTACGCCGCAATCGAGGAAGACCACAGAAAACTCGCCGCGCAGGTCGTCAAACTGCGTCCCGACAAAAACGAATGACAAAAACGAATGACAAAAACTGCGCAAAATCATTACAAATACGGTCATTTACTATTATATAATATTGACTATTTTATAATAGTTTGCTAAAATTAAACTATCAATTTTCGGAGCGATATTATGGATATATCTTCTGTCAACAGCGACCTTATCCGCGGCAACGTGACGACAATCATTCTCGGTTGTCTGCTTAGCGCTGATAAGTACGGCTACGAAATCCTCAAAGAAATCGAGGACAAAAGCAATTCGCAGTACGTTTTGAAGCAAGCCACCCTCTACAACCAACTCAAAAGACTTGAAAAGCAAGGGCTTGTTTCCTCGTACGACGGCGACCCCGACGATACGGGCGGTGGAAAACGTCGCTATTACACCCTCACCAAAGAAGGCAGAGCCTATCTCACAAAAGAAAAGAACGAATACGAGTATTCCCGCACCATTCTCGACAAACTCGTTTCGAGCGACGAGTATGACTTCACCGTTCCCGTTCCCTTCGAGGCAAGCGATCTCCGTCCCTATTCCAAACGCGATGCGGAAGAAAAACCAAAAGTCGTTTATAAGGACAAAATCGTCGAGAAAAAAGTGTTTTTCGACCGCTACGGAAACGAAGTAAGCGAAGAAGACGCCGCTTCCCTGCGCGAAAAAGCCGAGCAAGAGGACGAACAGACACGCCTTAAAGACGAGCAACTCAGACAGCAAGAGGAAGAAACTCAAAAAGTCAGCGAGCAACTTCGTTTGAGCGAAGAAGAAGCAAAAAAGGCTAACGAACAACTCAAACTTTCAGAAGAAGAAGCGCGCCAAAAAGAGGAACAACTCAGATTTCACGCCGAAGAAGTGCGTAGGCGCGACGAGCAACTTCGCAAAACCGAAGAACAACTCAAAAAGAGCGAAGAAGACCGCGAACTCGTCAAATCTATGCTTCGCCGTATGGAAGAAGAAAAGTTGCGCGCCGAAGAAGAAAAACGTCTTGCAGAGGAAGAAGAAAAACGCCGCGCCGAAGAAGAAAAACGCCGCGCCGAAGAAGAAGCCGAGCGTAAACGCCAAGAACAGGCAAAGCCATCTCAAACCCTCGAAGAAATGTTCGCCAAACTCGACGCCGAAAGCGAATACAAAAAGCAAGAGGAAATGCGCACTTACGAGTTTAACTCGCACGCCGAGCCGCAAGAACATACCTACATAAACGGCTATACCAATCAAGTCGAACAAACTCAACGCTCGCAAACGTCGCTCAAAGACATATTCAAACAACTCGACGAGCGCGAAGCGCAAATCGACGACAAACTCGCAAAAGAGCAAGAGCAACAAATAATAGCGCAGCAAGAAGCGGAATTGCAAGCGCAGAAACAGCAAGCGCAACAAGAACAACAAACCGTTCAAGCCTACGCACAAACGCCGGCGCAAGAGCAATTCTACCCCGCCGAACTCGAAAGCAAGAATCAAGTCGACTCAAAAGGTCACTTCGTCACCTCTGCCGTCGTATCGAGACAAGAAGGCGGATTCGACTACGAAAAAGACGACGTGAATTATCGCGATTTCTTCGTTTCGTTGCAAGATAATAAATCGGACGTACAACAGGGGCAAGAAAAACCGCAACAAACCAACGACTATTCGGACAGTGACATAAAAACGAGATTGTACGCAAAAGGCTTCAAGATTCGTCCATACGACAGAGGAAACACGTCAGAGTACTATACGTTCAACTTCATTCAGTCAAACAGACTTAACCGTGACACGTTCCTCATCATACTTGCGTTTTTCGTCGCGGAAGTCGCAATTATGTGGGCTTCCCTCGCAACGAAAGTCAGTTATACCTACTTCCTTCCCATACTTTTGGTTGGTAGCGCACTCTGCCTCGTCCCGACCGTCATCTATCTTTTGAACCCGACAAGGCGAACGCGAGCAAATTTCAACTTCAAACTGTCGATACTCAATCGCGGTATGTTGTTTATCGAACTGACCGTCGTTTGTATTCTCATCGGATTCTTCGGACTCGGTGCAAACGTCAACGACATCGACCTTATTCTCGAATCAATCGTACTTCCTATGGTTCTGCTCACCAACCTTCCGTTGAGTTCGCTCATTTACTGGTTATTGTATAGAACGAGGAAGTATCATACGGCGTAAGAGCAAAAATCATCGCCGAGGCAACGGCAACACGCAATATTTTTGCGTATTGCCGAGAGCCTCGCTTGATTTATTGCTCCACTACCGCGCAACCGTTCTTCACTATCAAATCATACAAGGACAAATTCCCCACCGCAATTCCGTGCGAACGCTTGCTTGGTGACGTGCCTTCGGCACGTTTTTTTAATTAATAATTAATAATGAATAATTAATAATTGTGGGGGGGACTACCCCACACCCCAAATCAATTCCATACGCTTTTCAATAATACAAATATTCCGCAACTGCGACAAAGTCGCAATATCATTTGCGCCGCGTAGTGTCAGATGCAACCGCAAGCGCAAGGAATATCGTTCCGCCGCGATTGCGTTGCGTGTTCGTGTCGCGGAAAAACTGCAAAGAAAAAGAAGTCCTATAAATAGGACTTCCCTTCTTGGCAGGGGAGACGCGACTCGAACACGCAACCGACGGTTTTGGAGACCGTTGCTCTACCATTGAGCCACTCCCCTATGCAAATTTAATGCTTAATCATTATAGCAAGCACTTTGTTTTTAGTCAATGATTTGAGTCGAAATTCACTGCAATTATTAATTATTCATTATTAATCGGCAAATAAATTCTTTGTCTTGCAAACAAATTCAAAATTGTGTACAATGAAACTATGAAAAAACAAGTTGAAATCTACACAGACGGTGCGTGTTCGGGCAACCCGGGTGTTGGCGGCTGGGGCGTCGTTATGCTCTACAAAGGTCACAAAAAGGAAGCGAGCGGCGCGGAAAAGTCTACGACAAACAACCGTATGGAACTCACCGCAATAATACAAGGTTTGAAAATGCTCAAAGAGCCGTGCGTCGTCACGATATACAGCGACAGCGCGTATTCGGTCGACCCTTTCCTCAAAGGTTGGATAAACGGCTGGATTATGAAAGGCTGGCGCACTTCGAGCAAAGACGAAGTGAAAAACGTCGACTTGTGGAAAGAACTTCTCTCTCTTATGCAAATTCACGAAGTATCCTACGTCAAAGTCAAAGGACACGCCGACAACGAACTGAACAACCGTTGCGACGCACTCGCACGCGGCGCAATCAAAGAGTTACAAAAAACGATTCCTGCCGAACTTCCGCCCGTTCCCGACGGAATTTGACAAGCGGCATGCAATATTGTAATAACAAACGCTAACAAGGTGAGGTATGAAACAAATCAACAAAAAGCACTTGCTTTTCTTGATTCCAATCGGCATTTTGGAAATCGTAATGCTCGTTTTGGAATGTTTACCCAACGGCGTTGAAATACACTTCGATGTGCCCGCTTATATCGGCGCGACGGGTTATTATAGTGAATTTTATCCGTATTTCAGCGATATGCCGTACGGATACGGAAACTTCTGCCCTGTCTTTATCGGAATTTTGACGATTGCGGTGATATTCCTTTGGATTATCAACATTTTCGTAGACAAAAGAGGTATCGACGTCGCGATATTCGTAATGACGATTCTCAAATTCGTTCTCGGCGCGGTGGAACTTATATTCTCGCAAACGGCAATCAACTGGGCGATGTTCGCGTTGTCATTCGTCCTTGCAATATACTGTATCGCAAAAGCGGCTATCAACAAAGAATTTTCCAAAACAAAGACACCGCAAGAACCTCTCGAGGAAACCGAAAACGAATAATCTGCAACTTCCGCACTGATTGAACTTATAAAACTAAAAAGCAAATTCGGCGACAAACGCAACACGGAATTTTGCGATATAAGGTAACAAAAAAATAAAACTAAACGCATTAAGTTTGCAAACAAAAAAACCGTAATAGCGGTTTTTTTGATATTCTATTGCGGTATTTTTAACAATTTGCTGTCAATCGAAATAATCGATTTGCATTGAATGGCGCACTTTTGCAAGCGTTGCTGCCGCTTTTGCTTTCGCCTTTTGCGTACCGTTTTTGAGGATTTCGTAAACGGCGTCGGGATTCTTTGCAAGTTCGAGTCTTCTCTCGTAAATCGGTTTGAGTTCGGATTGCAAGACGTTTATTAGGAATCTTTTGATTTTTACGTCGCCCAAACCGCCGCGTCTGTAATGCGCTTTGAGTTCGTCGAGATTCTTGTAGTCGGGCAAAAACTCGGCAAAATGCTCGTCGGTTGCAAATGCGTCAAGATACGTGAACACGGTGTTCCCTTCCACCTTGCCTTTATCCTCGATACGAAGGTGATTGGGGTCGGTAAACATCGACATAACTTTCGTCTTTATCTCGTCGGGCGTGTCCGAAAGGTAAATGCAGTTGCCGAGCGATTTGCTCATCTTTGCTTTTCCGTCGATACCGGGAAGTCTGCAACATTGCTTGTTGCTTGGCAAAAGGATTTCGGGTTCGACAAGAGTTTCGCCGTAAATCGAGTTGAATTTGCGCACGATTTCTTTGCACTGCTCCAACATCGGTTCTTGGTCTTCGCCGACGGGAACGGTCGTCGCCTCGAACGCCGTGATGTCTGCGGCTTGGCTGATAGGATAAGTCAAGAATCCTACGGGAATACTCTTTTCAAAGTCGCGCATTTTTATCTCGGATTTTACGGTCGGATTGCGTTGCAATCTCGAAAGCGTGACGAGATTCATATAGTAAAACGAAAGTTCCGTAAGTTCCGGCACGGAAGATTGAACGAAAATCGTGGATTTTGCGGGGTCGATTCCGCACGCAAGATAATCGAGAGCAACTTCAATGATGTTGTTGCGCACTTTTTCGGGATGTTCGGCGTTGTCGGTGAGTGCTTGCGCGTCGGCAATCATAATGTAAATCTCATCGAAATATCCGCTGTTTTGAAGTTTTACTCTTTCGCGCAGGGAGCCGACGTAATGTCCGATATGCAATCTTCCCGTCGGTCTGTCGCCTGTCAAAATGATTTTTGCCATAATGCACCTATTGTTTATAAGTATATATTTATATATACTATATCACTACTATAGAAAGGCTGTCAAACTACTTGCGCACGCCTTTTTCAAAAAAATAAACCGTTGCCGTAGCAACGGTTTGTTTTTTATCAAACAAGGATTATTCAGCGGGTTCTTCAACTTTCTTTTTGCGAGTTGTCTTCTTTGCGGGTGCTTCTTCCTCTGCCTCGTCTGCGAGGTTGAGGTTGAGGTTCTTGAACAAATCGCCGAGAGTTGCGGAAGAACTACCGGAAACCCATTCTTTGGGTTCGTTGGAAGATTCCTTCTTTGCGCCGCGACGTTCGCGTTTGCTTTCGCCGTCTGCAACTTTTTGTTCGAACTTCTTGACTCTTGAAGATCTCTTTGCCGCTTTTTCTTCGTCCGTTGCTTCTTCTTGACCTTCTTGAACTTGAGTTTCTTCAGGTGCGGGAAGCAATTCCTTTATAGAAAGAGTGATGCGGTTGTCGTCGAATCCGATGATCTTTGCTTCGACTTCTTGACCGACCGTCAACGCTTCGTTTGCGTCTTTGATCCAGTTGTGAGAGATTTGAGAAACGTGAACGAGTCCGTCTACGCCGTCATCGATGGATACGAATGCACCGTAGGGGAAGATTCTTTCAACCTTACCTTTGATGACCGTACCTACGGGGAACTTCTCTGCTGCAACTTCGTAGGGTTTCTTTTGAAGTTGTTTGTAGCCGAGAGAGATTTTGCCTGTTTCTCTGTCCATTTTGAGGACTACGAAGTCGTAACTTTCGCCGATTGTGAGAACAGTGGAAGGATCGGTGATCTTGTTCCAAGAAAGTTCGGAGATGTGAGCGAGGCAATCGAAACCGCGAACGTTTACGAATGCGCCGAATTGCGTGAATCTCTTAACTTTGCCGGTCACGATGTCGTGAACGTGAATATTGTTCCAGAAAAGATCCTCTTTTTCTTTCTTTTCTCTTTCGAGAATTATACGTTGAGAAGCGAACAAATATCTCGACTTCTTTTGGGGTTTATCTTCGCTTTGAGCGGTTTCTTCGCCCTCAGCCTCTGTATTTTCTTTTTCCTTCGGGGGCATAAGCGTCAAGCGGAGCGTTTTGCCTTTGTAATCTTCGAGGTTGCTGACGTAACCCATTCTGATTTGGCTTGCGGGAACGAAGATGGTGTATTGACCGAGTCTTCCTCTCAAACCGCCCTTGACGACTTCCGTCATAGTCAAAGAGAATTCGCCTTGAGCAAGAGCCTTTTCCGCTTCTGCTTCTTCAAGACGCACTGCGTCAACGTCCTTTTTGGACAAAGACACGTACTCTTTGTTGACAGCAAGAATAGTTGCTTGAATTTCATCGCCCTCTTTGAAGTCGGCAGGATTGTAGTTGCCGTCCAAAGATGCTTCACTCTTATCAATGAAACCGTCTTTCTTTCCGCCGATTGCGACGTAGATGCCGCTATCGCCAGCGCTGATGACTTTGCCTTTGATGCGTTTGCCGACTTTGTAATTGGTGTAGCCGACGGAAGTTGCAGATTTCAAAAGGTCTGCCATAGTGGTGGGTTCTTTTTCTTCGGCGACTGTTTGCTCTTGAAGTGTTGCCTCGTTTTTCACTTCAGTTTCTACTGTTTCCACAGCGTTCTTTTGAGTTTCACTCATAAGTCTTGTTACCTCCTGTATCAACCACGGCGGAGTCGAAGCCCCTGCGACAATCGATACACATTGAATATCCTTGATAAATTTTATTTGATTCAGAGCGTCGTTTGCGTTTTCGACGAAAAACGTATGCGGATTAACCTCTTTTGCCACATCGAACAAACGTCTTGTGTTTGCGCTCGTATGGCTTCCGAGAACCAAAACCGCGTCCGACTTTTCGGCGAGTGCGCGCGCTTCGTCCTGTTTCTCTTTTGTAGTATAACAAATAGTATTGAAAATGCCAACTAAATTGTTGTTGTTTTTTTGAAAATTCTTTGCTAATTCCCCAATTTTTGCAAATTTTTCGGGCAAAATCGTGGTTTGGAACAAAACCGATGTCGATTTTTCACCGATTGGCAGAGTTTCGTCGTCCGAAACGACCTTGCAGTTCTTCCCCGCATACGAGGCAACACCTATCACTTCGTCGTGATTTTTGTCGCCGACGATTATGACGTCGTCGCCCGTTTTCGCCCTGTCCTCGGCAAGTTTCTGATTGCGCTTGACGACGGGACAAGTCGCGTCGAACAGTATCACGCCCCTATCTTTCAAGTCGGCTTCGAGTTCTTTGGTTATGCCGTGAGCGCGTATAAGCGCAACGTCACCGTTTTTAAGTTTGTCGCAATCCTCGATTTTAAGGCAAATCGCGCCCTTTTCACCGAGATATTCAGTGACTAGTTCGTTGTGCACAAGTTCGCCCAAAGTGTAGATTTTTCCGTATTTTTCGACGAGTGAAACGGCTGTATCAACCGCCTTTTTCACTCCGTTGCAAAATCCCGCTTTCTCTGCGACGATAACTTTCAATTTTCACCTCGCAAACCGACTAAAACGCCGATTTTACCGTTATTTTTTCTTTTTGCCTTTAGTTGCTTTTTCGACGTACTCGTTGCAAAGGCGGCGAGTTTCGTCCATTTTTTCTTTGATAACTTCGGTCGCGGCGTGATTTTCGTCAATCGTGCGCGCGCCGTAAAATTCTTCGAGCGAGAACGGTTCGCCCACGTAAAGCCAGTTCTTTCTGAACGCTTTGGGGCTTTGATAATAAATCATCGGCACTACGGGGACTTTCGCTTTTATCGCGAAACGAGCCGTACCCGTCTTAAACTCCGCCATTTGCTGAGTGCCCTCTTTATTTCTCGTTCCTTCGGGGAAAATGAGCAGTTGTTTGCCGTCTTTAAGCACTCTGAGGACTTGCTTGACCGACTCTATGTCCGCTTCGCCTCTGCGCACGGGAATCGCGCCCATTTTGTGCAAAAACCAACCCGCAACGGGGTTTGTGAACAACTCGTACTTTGCAAGCGCGTGCGCTTCCTTTTTGAAAAGCACGAAGTACGGAATCATCGAATCCATTTTGGAATAATGGTTACAGGTAAAGAGCGCGCCTTTCACTTTTTTCGCGTTTTCCGCGCCTATGACTTTGGTGGGCCACACCAGCATTTGTATCGGACGCAAAATCACCCTTAAAAACCTGTAAAAGATAAACCCTTTTTCGGGTTTATAATACGTTTTGATTCTTGCGAGCGTCTTTTTGTCCATTTCGCTCGACGGAATTATCGTTGAGGGTTTTTCGGCATTCTGTTCGGTCGAATTTGCGTTTTTAGTCTTGATATGCACAACCTCTTTGACGTGCGCTACGACATCCTCTACACTCATTTGCGTGGTGTCGACAAAGTCTGCGTCGTCGGCTTGTTTAAGCGGCGCGACCTCGCGATGAGAATCGTTGTAATCGCGTTGAATTATGTCGCTTAAAAGCGTTTGATAGTCAACTTTTTCGCCCTTTTCTTCGAGGTCTTTCATTCTGCGTTGCGCTCTTTCTTCGGGGGAAGCGGTAAGGAAAAATTTGCAGTTTGCGTTCGGGAGCACGAACGTTCCTATATCTCTGCCGTCCAAAACGACGTCGTTTTTGCTTGCGAAATCGCGCTGCAAGTCAACCATTTTGTATCTTACGCACGGAAGTGCGGAAATATCGCTTGCGGCTTTGGACATATAGTGTTCGCGAAGATACGGCGTTGCGTCGATACCGTTGACAATTATACGTTGGTCGCCGTCTTTATAAACGATGTCCATTTTGAGATCTTCGAGCATCTCGGACACTTTTTGCTCGTCTTTGGGGTCGATACCATTTTGAAGTGCGAGATAAGCGGTTGCGCGGTACATCGCGCCGGTATCGAGATAAATAATACCGAGATCTTTTGCCACCGCTTTTGCTATTGTGCTTTTGCCTGCGCCAGCAGGTCCGTCTATTGCGATATTTATCATATTTCCTCCGACCTTTCAGAGTTTGAAGTCTTTTTAATTACAATTTTAGGCGGTTAGATTCCGCATTTATTCACCTTTCCGCAGATTGAGCGGATTTTTTGATTATATCTCTTGCAGCGCATACCGCCGTCGCAAACGCAAGTTGTAGATTGAAACCGCCCGTCAACGCGTCTATATCGATAGTTTCGCCGACGAAGTACAATCCCTCGACGTCCTTGCTTTCGCAAGTGGGTTTGAGGCATTTCAAATCCACGCCGCCCGACGTCACAATCGCTTCCGTAAACGGTGCGAGCGACTGCACGTCAAAGCGCAAATTCTTTATGGTTTTCACAAGTTTTGCGCGTTCTTCTTTGGTGATTTCGTTCACTTTTTTGCTCTCGGCAATGCCTGCGCATTTCAAAACGTAAGCGTTGAGCCTTTCGGGCAAAAGCGCGCGAGTAACGTTCTTTATATCTTGATTTTTCCTCTCGTCGAAATCCCTCAGAACTCGTCTGTCCAGTGTGTTTTCGTCAAGAGCGGGTTTCAAATCGAGGAACAAAACGACGTTTTGTTTTCTGTTGATATACGACGAAATCGTAAGAGCAATCGGTCCCGACAATCCTCTGTTTGTAAACAACATTTCGCCAAATTCGCTCGCAATCTCTTTGCCGTTTTCGTCGTTTGCGCACAGATTGACGTTTTTAAGGGATATTCCCTGCAAAGCCGACACATTTTGCTTGACTATTATAGGCGCAAGAGCCTGTCGCGGCTCGACGATTTTAAGTCCGAAAGATTTTGCAAACGCGTATCCGTCGCCCGTCGACCCGGTCGAAGGATAACTCATTCCGCCCGTTGCCACGACGACTTTGTCGCACTTTATATTTTCCCACGCCGTTACGACGCAAAATCCGTCGTCGGTTTTCATTATTTGCTTGACTTCCGTGTCGAGTTTTACGTCCACACCGAGATTTTCAATCTCGATTTGCAACGCTTTTATGACGTCGCTCGACTTTTGCGAAAACGGAAAGACTCTGTTTCCCCTTTCCACGACGAGTTTCAAGCCCAAATCCTCGAAAAACGACATCGTGTTTTGAGGCGTGAATCCGTACAGCGACGAGCGCAAAAATTTCTCGCCTCTGACGACGTTTTGAAACAAATCCGCAAGTTCGCAATCGTTGGTGAGATTGCACCTACCCTTGCCCGTTATGTAGAGTTTTTTGCCGAATTTCTCGTTTTTTTCGACAAGGATAACGTCAGCCCCCTCTCTTGCGAGAAAAACGGAAGCCGTCATACCTGCCGCACCTGCGCCGATTACGCAAACTCTCATAACTCGAACTTCGCCTCTTTCAATTTTTCGATGGTCGACAAATCGTTTGCGAGCATTTGCACGGGCGTTACGGTTATATATCCGTTGTCGAGTTGATAGCAATCGCCGCCCACAACTTCGTCGACATGCGGTATGCTATGACCGTCAACGCAGAAATACGTCAAGCCGTCCTCGCCGACTTTTTTTACGTACTTTTCCTCATACGGCTGATATGCCACCGGCGCGATTTTCACACCCTTAATATTTTCCTTTTTAACGCTGGGAATATTTAGATTTATCGTGACGTTTTCGGTTGCGAAAGACAAAAGTCTTTCGAGATTGTTCGCGGCAAATTCCGCCGCAAACTCGTAGTCGGGAACGCCATGCGTTCTTAATGACACCGCAAGCGAGGGTATACGCTGAAAAGTTCCCTCTTGCGCCGCGCCGAACGTGCCTGAAAAAATGATGTCGCTTCCCGCATTGAGGCAAGTGTTTATGCCCGACACTACCGCGTCGATTTTCTCGTCTTTGAAAAGGTATTTCACGCCGAAAAGCACACAATCGCCGGGCGTTCCGCTCACGGCAAATGTGGGAATATCGTCGATAATTCCCTTATTTTCGTACGTGATTCCGCTGAAAAAACTCACCGAATGGCTCGAACCCGACCTCTCGGACATAGGGGCGACTATGCGCACGTCGTGATTTTTCGAAAGCGTTTTGGCAAGAGTTTTTATCCCTTTCGCAAAATAGCCGTCATCGTTTGTAATGAGAATTTTCATACGTTCACCTAAATTAAATTTTTATTTCCCCCTTCCTCACGTGTTTCCCCCACCGCCGTTCCCCCTCTGCATACTTTGAGG
>OHUE01000429.1_pt1 | contig 24392 bp, 25 predicted proteins | sample 1579111 | NCBI WGS metagenome assembly OHUE01 (sample SAMEA3879524, study PRJEB24766) | human gut metagenome | biome: human-associated habitat; feature: feces | place: USA | collected 1985/1987 | reverse complement strand
TTTCTTTCATAAGCAAAAATGCTCCTTTCCTTTGGAAATTTCTTTCGTTCTTTTTTGGTTTGGAATATTCATCACCGGCAGTAACCGCTGCGGCTCCTGTTCCTCATTTCTCTCTGCCGCTCATCTCTCCTACGCTGTTCCTCGGCTCTCCTGCGCTGTTCCTCACGCATATCCAGATATGCAAACTCTACATTTCTCTCCGATGTGGGTTCAGGCTCTGCCTTGTATGTACCGTCCTCCTGCGGTTCAAGTCCGTTGTGATAATTCTCAATCTGAATGCGAAGCTGTTCCTGTTCACGAATCCTGTCATAATCGGATTTAAGAAAATTCTCCAGATAAGCAAGTGACATTTCCGCATTGGTACGCTCTTTAGAAGTTCTGCCCATTTCGGCAGCAAGGCTGTCAAGCTGTCTGAGGTCATTACGAAGCTTATCTTTCAGCTTCGGCAGCCAGTTATCCATATGAGTATCCCAACCGCTGATACCTCCGCTAATCATAAGCTGCCAATGCAACTTCTCCAACCGCTTCTGCTGTGCTTCATCTCTGTTCTCCGTTTTCAGCAGACGGGCATATTCATCTCCCAGATAGTTCAGCGTTTTCAGCTGTTCCTTTTTATTTGCAAGACTGAAATATCTGTGCATAGCAATGTCTTCTTTACGATTTGCCTCAGCAAGGCAAGCTCTCATATCATCAAGAGAATGAATGTGATTGCTGTGAATAAAATTCAGAGCCTCGAAAGACCTCTTCACCTCTGCATAAGTCGGGTAATGTATCACAGAAGTGCGGTAAATATCAAGCTGCTTTTCACGAATGCTTACAGCAAGCTCAACTTGAAAACCGACAAACGCACTTATCTTTCTTCCGACAAATTCATTTTGCTTGTTGCTTATTCTCTCCATAAGCATCTGATAAGAATAACCAAATCCAAGCTTTGCGATACTACACCCGTATTTCACACCTTTCGGTTTGGCGATAAGTCTGCTTTCGTTGGTAAACGTGTAGCCATACTCTTTCATTTTTTCAACAAGTGAATAAATGTCCGTAACATCATCACTGTGGATAAGCCTGTCTATAGTATCAGCCATTTTTATTTTCCATGAGCAACCCTTTTTACGGGAATCCCACTCTTTGTAGCCGATGGTGCTTTTCTTTTTCGGATTTCTGATAATGTCAAGTCCGTGTTCCAAACAAATCTCATCGGAACGCTTTCTGACAAAATCCAGAGTTTTTCTATTGCTGTGCCAGCGTATTCCGTCAAGATCATAAGGACAAACCGCAATATGATTATGGCAATGATCTGTGTTGCTGTGGGTACTGACAATTATCGGTCTGTTCTCACCGAAAACTTTTTTCGCCCATTCCACTCCGATACGATGTGCTTCTTCGGGAGAAACGGAGCTGTCAAAGGACTGCGTATATGAGTGAATGCGGATATTACGCTTTCCGCTCTTTTGGGATGTTCCGCAATTATCGAAATTCTCATCATTGTACTTTTCAAAAATTTCTTTGAAATTGTCATAAGCCGTTTCAAGATCGTCGCCGCAGCAGATGCCTGTGACATATTTCATTTTCTCATTTTTCTCGGGATTGAGAATGTACTTCAGATGTGCTTTCGGAGTTGTATGTATTGCCGTGTGCTTAACATAAGCCACGTTACAGCACCTCGTATGAAAGCGGTTTAAGATGCTCGGCAATGCTTTTGCTCATTTCATTAAACTGCTTTCGCAGCTCCCTGACATCGGACAAATACACCGACTTGTTTGAGTTTGCCACCATAGCAATCTGGTTGATATTGTTTCCGATACGCTTGATATCGGAACGGAGTCCGTAAATGTCGGCGGTGTTGTAAAGCAGCACCTGACTTTTCACGGCGGATGTTCTCAAAAATCTGCTGACGGTCATTCCTGCGGCAGCGGAAGCCTTGCGTCTGATGTCAGCCGCTTCCTCTTCCGTGGCACGGAATTTCATTACAATGTTTCTGTTCATTAAATCACCTACCTGTCTTGTATGTATATGCTTATATATCGGCTATACCGTCTGTACCGGCGAAAGCCGCTGAATTTAGGTACACAAATTCTATGCTTGCTAAATCATAGCTGCCACTCCTTTCGTAAAAATCATGCAAATTTCTCCATTATCCGCAAGCAACCTGCACATATTTGCAAGACTTGCAGATATGCTATTTTTTACGTCCGAATAAGGACTTTTTCGTGCTGTTCTGTTTCGATGCGTCCTGTTTTGCAGACTGCTTATCCTCAAATTTCTGAAGCTTAGCCTTGAGATTTGCTATTTCTTTATTAAGCTTTACTATCTCATCGTCTCTCTTTGCAACATCCATATTAAGGTTAGAGATCTCCACTCTGTTTTCCTGCAGCTTTTTCCACTGTTCGTTATTCTTTTCGTTGGAACACTTGATCCTTTCCTTTAGCTTTTCAACCTCGGCAGTCAACCGTGCAATTTCCGATTCGTGTGCTTCGTTTTCCTCACTGCATTTTGTTTCATACTGTCTGTTAAGCCTATTTGCTTCGTACAGTTTACTCTGATACTCTGCATTTTGATTTTTAGATAGGCATTTTCGTCCGCATATTTCTTGACCTGCTTGCTCATGAACTCAATAATGGCATCGGAATCGGCTGTTTTTGAAGCCAATTTATCACGTTCTTCCCGAAGCTGCTCATTCTCTGAAACTGTTTCTTTATAGATATTTTCCAGATACAAATTACGTTCTTCGAGAGCCTTGTAGGTTTCACGTTTGGGTTTCAGAAGCTCCACTGCAAAGGAATCAAGTTCAAGTACATTTCTCTCGTCTTTCGTGATATGCCATTCCAGCTCGTCAGCATGATTTTTCATTTTGTCATGTACTGCCTGATGGGTAACATTGAATTTTTTGCAAAACTCGCTGATTCTCATTTTTCACTCACGTTTTAAAGCTGATACCAACAGGCAAGAAAATTTGTTGATACCAAAACCGTTGATTTTTATAGCCACTGCCGATATTGGCGTTAATATGGGGCATTTTTCATACCACCTTATTGGCTCTATTTTTGCCCCATATCAGCACCACTTTCCTATTGGCTTCAATTATCCCCCGTTTTTATACCAACTTTTCAGCTCCTTTTCAGCCTATTTTTATAGCTGATACCAAAACAGCGGGATTATAAAGTCATACCACCTTGAAAAAAGTCATACTACTTGACGAAAATTTCACATTTCAAGAAAATCATCATCCACAAATTCTTCATTTTCATCAAAATCGGAATCTGCGTTATTTTCGGAATCATCATTTTTCGGAATTTCCTTATCGGCAGCATTTTCGGAATTTGTAATTTCAGCAGAAACGGCAATCTGTTCAGAATCCACATTCCGATTAACTGTACCGATCTCCTCCCTGACAATCTTTCTTATCCCGTCAAGAAGCGTTTTCCGATTTTCTTTGTTTTCCGAAAATGAGATAAGTGCAGCCACGATGGTATTTGAATAACTCATATCGGAGCTTTTCAGAATTTCATAGGCTTTTCTGTGGTCGGACTTGTCCAGATTAAGCCTGAGATTTGTTGTCTTTATCATTTGCACCCTTCCTCAATCTTCGCCTTGCCTGACTATCGTATCTCTTTTCTGTCATTATCATCAAGCTCACTTTTCTCTCTGCTGTCCAGCCAGTCGAAAAACTTATCCCTCTGAATAAACTTCCGACTGCCGATCTTCACAACAGGCACGTCCTCACGATTAAGAATATTGTACGCCATTGTCCTCGTAAAGCCCATTGTCTGAATGTCATTTGCCGATAACATCATCGGCAGAGTTTCTCTGCTGTTCATTCACAGCACCTCCATATTCTTTCGTTCGGCTCTTGGGATTTTTCCTTGAGCCTGCTCCCATTATATATCAAAATTTTTCAAAATCGCCCTTTTGCCCGTATTATTTATGTTTCATAAAACTCATTACACTTATGCGTGCAAATGTTGTATCAATGCGGATAATTCCGTACTTTGTATTGACGAAACGTGCAAAATGAGATATAATAAATACATAAAATTTTATTGACCGAATTCATTTGATTTTCTATGAAAGGGGCGTATTTGTTATGATAAATCTGTTTCTTTTCCCCTTGACTATATTTATAGTTTGGGGTATAATGGAATAAATCGGGTAGAGAAACTGCTTGACAAATCGGAATTTGAAAGGATTATAAATATGTCACGACAAATACGCACTTCTGCAAAAGCTGTTATAATTAAAAATGGTAAATTGCTTGCAATAAAGTTGAATGATGGCAAAGAGGAATGGTATATTTTGCCCGGTGGAGGTCAAGACGATGAGGAAATTCTTCCTCAAACTGTTGAACGAGAAGTAAAAGAAGAAGTAGAAGTAGAGGTTAAATGCAAAGATTTACTTTTTGTGATAGAAGGAGTTCATGGCGAAAGTTTTCATAGAATTGACTTAGTATTTTTATGTGATTACATAGGAAAAGCAACCAATGCAAATCTTCATAGCGATACTAACCAAATCGGATTTGATTGGTTAGATTTATCAGTATTAAACAGATTACCATTATATCCTTCAAAACTTCGTCGTCCTATAATGAACTTTTATGAGGGAAAAGAATACACGAATTATCTTGGAAATGAAGAAATAGGTGACCCAGAATGTTTAGAATAGATGAGTATATTGATGAATTAACAGATAAACTAATAAATGCTTTTGGTAAAAGATTGGAGTATGTAGGATTGCAAGGCAGTTATCTTCGTCATGAAGAAACTAAAAACAGTGATATTGATATTATGGTTGTGATTGACAATATTTCAGTTGAGGATTTGAATACCTATCAAAAATCACTTATTTCAATAGGAAATTACGATAAGTCATGTGGCTTTATTTGCGGTAAAACTGATTTAGAACATTGGAATCCGTTGGAAATATTTCATATATTGAAAACGACCAAAGATTATTACGGAGAACTAAAAAATCTTGTTCCAACATATACCATTGAAGATGAAAGAAACTATGTAAAATTGAGTTTAAATAACCTCTATCATGAAATTTGCCACCGTTATATACACACTGATATGGAGTACAACATTTCAAGGTTGCCAATAACTTGTAAATCGGTATTTTTCATTATGCAGCATTTGCATTATTTAGACAGTGGCAACTTTATTCTTACAAAACGAGAATTGCTTGAATGCGTACAAGGTGAAGATAGAACTGTTTTGGAATTGAGTATATATTTACAAAATAATAGCGACTATGATTTTGATAGAGCATTTTTCTTATTGTTTAATTGGTGTCAAAACACGTTATCAAAAATATAAGAACCTGTCTTCACAAGCGTATGCGCACGTCTTTTCGGCAAATTTTGCCTAAGACTGCGTTAAAAATCCTTGCCCTGGCGGCAAGCCCGCCTGCGGATTTTTGCCTTGTCTTAGACAAAATTATGCTCGAAAATCCGCACACATTTCTTGTGAAGACAGGTTCTAACTAAAAGAATTCAATTGTATATTCATATATCGACATAGTAGAAAATTCCCATTTATCGGGGAGTGTGAGCCAAAGACTCACACTCCTTTTTGCGTTATTACAACCATTGCACCCTTGCGTGCAAACATCAAACAAATACAGATAATTCCGTACTATCCGTTGACGAAACGCACAAAATGTGATATACTAAATCTATAAATCTTGTTTGTCAGTTTTCATTTGATTTTTTCTGAAAGGGGCGTATTTGTAATGATAGATTTGTTTGAGTGCTACGGAGAAATAGCTTCGGTGGGCATAATCGTTGACTTTTCCGAGGATACGGAAACATATATTGTCGGCTCTCCTGTCGATATTAAGGCTTGGGCATACGGCGGTTGTACGCAAAAAGCTCCAAAGGGACTTATGCGGCACAGCAACAAGGCAGGCAATCTCGTCAAGGATATAAACCGCCTTATGAAAGTAAAATATGAGCTTAATGAGATTATGGAGATAAGCGACAGGCTGTGCAATGCGGACGCATTATGTGACGGCAGCTGCAACTGTGTCCTTGAGGAGCTGTCGGAGTATTACGATATTTCAGAATACGCTAATATCGTTAAAAACTATATTATCTATTTTCTTTTCAGCAAATTCAAGATTTGTCAGCGTGATTTTCATAAAAAAATCGGGTTGTCCGTAAAGGGCAACCACGATCGTGCGGAAAAATATATAGAATTGTTCAAAGCGGATAGTGAGAAAATCTTCCGTCCGTTCATTTCGGCAAGGGCAGCGGATATTTTTGATATACGAACAGCTATTCGGAGCAGCAATGAGGTTTTGGACAGCTCCCTTTACAGGGTACACGATGATAACAGGAACATAAGCCTTTATGTGGCAAATGACTCCATTCTCACTCTGCTCGATATTTACTCCGATATAATGTCCGATGCAGGCAGAGTTATCGCTAACTGCGAAAACTGCGGACAGCTTATGATAACCAAACGTTCAAATGCTTCGCTCACCTGTGGCAGGACAACTTGCAAGAAAGAGCGTTTATACAAGGCAAACGATGATTACAAAAAACGTGCTATGGCTGACCCGATAAAAGAAACATATTTCAATTTCGACAACAAATGCAGGAGCTACCGCAAGAAGCTCTCCGGCTATCCCGATCTTTTGGAGAAATACAACAAGGCGTTTGACGAACGGCGTGAGAAAATTCGGGCTTTCAAGAGCGGTCTGACCGTAAATAGCAGCACCAAAGATATTGACCGTTACAATCAGATGTGCTTTGATGCCTGTCAGGATCTGCAGGATCTGTCCAAACGGCTGAAATCAAAGCTGACATAAATTTTCTCATAAAATCTTCATTTGTAACTTGAATACAAATGAAAAAAGCTTCGGACATTTTGGAGAACGCCCGAAGTTTTTATGCTTTATCTAAAGGTTAAAGAGCTTTATTCGGAAACAAGCACAGCTGAAATTGCCTTCAAAACAGCATTTATCTCTTTTTCATCATCTGAATTAATATGCAAAGCAAGGGGCTTACTGAGTTCAAGACTGAATATTCCCATTATCGACTTTGCGTCAACAACATATCTTTCCGACACAATATCAAAATCACATTCAAAGGCAGTGACAGCATTTACAAAATTCTTGACATCATTGATAGTATCAAGCTTGACAGTTACTTTTTTCAAAAAATCATCTCCCTATAAGTTCAATTATTTCGTACTTAACTTCAATTCCACTATGTGTATTGTGATGAGGACACTCTGTTACCAAAGCTCTAAGCCCTGCAAGTTCGGTTGTCTATCATAAATACTGACTGAATTCGATTTTTTCCTTGTTCGGTCCCTCAATGGTGAAGAATTTCACTCCGTTTTCCCAGAACGGAAGGAAATGAATTGAATCCTTTGTATTATTCAAGCCGCTTTCGTTTACAAACTTGAATGCTTCATCAACAGACTTGACATTTAATGCAATATGGTCAACAGCACCATAAGACATCACAGCAGACCGATTCTCATATATCTCCAAAGTCAGACCATTCAGACGCATAAACGCAACCTTTTCGTTTGCTTCGGCATTTATTGTACGGAGAACCGCTTCAAAGCCTAATGTTTTATAGAACTTTACTGTTTCTTCAATATCATTTGTGGGAATACCAATATGCTGTAAACCCGTAAAATTATCGGTTATATTCATAAACGTTCCTCCCCCAGCTTTTCACAAACTGCTTCCATATCAGGCATTGCAGGGATAGCACCATAGCTTTCCACACACAGGCTTGCAGTCGCATTCCCGAAATCAGCAAAGCTATATGCTTCGGATAATGCAACGTTTTCCGGAGCTTTTCCGCTCTTTGCAAGGCTGTATAAAAATCCTCCCCAGAATGCATCGCCTGCGCCTGTGGCATCAATAGCCTTGTTCTTAAAACCGCTTACGAGGGTTCCTCCCTCTGCGGTTCTCACATAAGCACCATTTTTCCCGAGAGTGACCGCCGCAATTTTCACTCCCTGTGAGATCAGTTTTTCAGCAGCACGTTCATAGTCAGCTTCGCCTGTCAGAAGCTCTGTTTCTTCATCTGAAATTTTCATAATATCGGCATACTTTATTATGCTTCTCATCTGCTCCACCGCCTGAGCTTCGCTGTTCCATAGTGACGCTCTGTAATTGGGATCATAAGAAATGATTACGCCGTTTTCCTTAGCCTTTTTGACTGCAAACATAGTTGCTCCTCTGCAAGGCTCATCGGTAAGCGATATGGAACCAATATGCAGTATTTTTGCCGAAAGCAGTATATCAAGAGGAATATCAGCAGCGTTAAGCATCTTATCGGCTCCGTGATTTCTTGCAAACGAAAATTCACGTTCGCCGTCAGGCTTTACATTAACAAAAGCCAGAGTTGTAAAATAATCTTCGCTGAGGATAAATCCATTGCTGTCAATTCCGCATTTATCCAAGGTTTCTTTAAGAAATCTTCCGTGCATATCATTTCCTGCTTTTCCTATAAAAGCGACCTTGGCTCCAAGCTTTGCAGCAGCTGCGGCAACGTTTGCAGGAGCACCTCCTGCATTTTGTGCGAACAATCTTTGCCCCTGCGAATTTACTCCTTGCATCGTAAAATCAATGAGCATTTCGCCTAAAGCAACTATATCACGCATTTTCCATACTCCTTTCCTTAATTTCCGATACGATCTTATTGTAGGATCTTTTATTGAGCTTATAGAAGAAAAGTACAATAGCAGTAACAATCCAGAGTATTCCGGGGATAGTCGAGAAGCTGTGCTTCATTATAGAAAGAACTGTTTCATTCTGCGTGATGTTAGCTTCAAAGCCTGCTGCTCCGAGAGTGGCAGCAAGTACCGATGTACCTATTGCCATTCCGATCTTATTTCCGAGAGAAATAAACGCATACTGAAAGCCGTCGTTTCTGATGCCCGTTTTCCATTCGCCGTATTCAACACAGTCGGGAATTATTGCGTATATAGCAGTATTAAAGCCTGCAAAGAAGAACTGTGTAAGTCCCGAGCAGATATAAAACGCTGCCGGTGAACTTACGGGACTGAACAGATATAACGAGATCATACATACTCCCGTGCCGAGAGCAAGAATGGAAGCCGCTCTGCCTTTATTGCCCGTCCATTTGAAAATTATGGGGAAAAGTCCTGCGCCTATTATTGACGGAATAATTATTGCCATTGAATATTTGGTAAAAAACGCTTCGCTGCCTTCAACATACTTGAAATAATAAAGTGCATCTGCATTTCTTCCGTAAAGAGTTACACCGAACAGAAACTGTCCGAGAAGTGCAAGAAGATAAGGCTTGTTCTGTATAACGGTTTTCAGCTGCAGCTTCAAATGGATTTTTTCCTTTTCGGGAACTGTGACCGCTTCTTTGGTCTTTACAAAGCAGAAAATATGACAAAGTGCAAAAATGATACCGTAAACAACCGCAACAAAGAGATAACCCTGTTTGTCATTTCCGCCGCCCAGCTTTGAAATAAGCGGAAGAGTAATGATATTGATAATTCCAATGGCTATCATTGCGCTTACCGAACGGAACGTATTGATTTTTGCACATTCCTCGATGTTCTGAGTCATAGCACCGCACAGCGTTCCGTATGGTATATTTACACAGGTATATCCAAGAACAAGCATGCAGTATGTAACCGACATATAAATTATCTTTGCGGTATTGCTCCAATCGGGATGTGCCCAGAATGTTGCCATAAGCACCAGAGCAGTAATGGGTGCGGCAATGAGAAGCCAGGGTCTGTAACGTCCCCATCTGCTCTTTGTTCTGTCAGTAAGACCTCCGACGATAGGATCGTTTATAGCGTCCCAGAATCGTGAGAAAAGCATCAGTCCCGCAACTGCGCTCATACTGATCCCAAAGACGTCGCTGTAAAAGATCATCAGGAAATTTCCTACGAACATCCAGCTGAAATTACAGCCTACATCACCCATACCGTATGCAAATTTACTTATAAAAGGCAACTTGATATCAGTATTTTCTTTCACGCCGCACACCTCCATTTTTTATTCCTGAACGTCAATTATTACTTTCATTGTGGTTTCTCTGTTTGCATCAATGTACTTGTAAGCTTCGTTATAATCCTTAAATGCAAAATTCTTTGAAATAAGAGGTTTTAACGAAACCTTTCCCTCGTTTACAAGCCTGATAGCTTCGATATAATCCTCATTGCGGTACATCATTGATGTATTAAGGTCAAGCTCGTGGTCATTGAGAACCGCAAGGTCGATCTCGCCCATTCCGGCAAATACAGCAACAAGAATTATTGTGCTGCCCTTTCTTGCATACTTGATAGCCTGTCCCATTGTAATATTGTTTCCTGCGCAGTCATAAATAACATCAGCCTTATCGGGACCGAAATTCTCGATCATTGCTTCGCCGAAATCCTTGTTTTGGGTATTGATGCAGAAATCAATTCCACATTCCCTTGCTTTTTCAAGGCGAAGATCGCTGACATCGGTTATCATAACGCTTTCGGTCCCCATTCCCTTTGCTGTCTGTGCAACAAGGATACCGATAGGACCTGCACCCAGAACAGCTATCTTCATACCCTTTACGTCACCTGCACGTCTTACTGCGTGAACTGCGACTGCAAGAGGTTCGATCATTGCTCCTTCATCGAATGACATATCTTCCGGAAGAGGAGTAACCTTGGCTGCATCGACAGCAAAATAATGAGAAGCTGTTCCTGTTGTCTGGAAGCCCATTACTTTAAGCTCCTCGCAGAGGTTATACTTTCCGTGACGGCAAGGATAACATTTTCCGCAAACCACCTGAGGCTGTATGGTTACCTTCTGACCGTATGTAAAGCCGGTTACATTTTTTCCAAGCTTAACGATCATTCCCGAAACCTCGTGTCCCTGTGTAACGGGATAGGAAGTAAAGGGGTGCTTGCCGTGGTAAACGTGGATATCAGAGCCGCATATTCCGATCTTCATAATTTTGATAAGAACCTGATCATCGGTGATTTCGGGGATCTCCACTTCTCTGAATTCAATAACGCCGGGGGCAGTCATAACCTGCTGTAACATAATATCGCTCTCCTTATAATTATTATTGGTCTTATTGTTTGACTTTGATAAAACGTTTTATTAAAGTCTATACATATTATGCCGTATTAAATTGTATTTGTCAATAGCTTTTGTACATATTTGTTTGATTACACAAACAAATATTACATAATATATATAAATGTACCAAACAAAACACCGTATGCTCAAGTTTTCCGAGCATACGGTGTTTTCATTATATATTATCAAAAAATCGCTCTGTAAAGTGCATTGCTGCACCTGTTGCGGATGCCTCCTTTTCATATCGGCAGTTTTTTAAATACAGCGTATCATTTTCAAACATATTGTAGTTGACCACACGCTTTCCAAGCTCCTGCATATATTGCCTCAGATAGCCTCCCACATATCCTCCCAGCATTATATCGCAGTCAAAGGTCATTCTGAGATTGCTGATAATTATTGCAAGATCATCAAGATAATCCTCCCAGACCTTTCCGGTTTTTTCATCGCCTTTTTGCAGACAGGCGAAAAACTCCTCCAATGACGAAGCGTGTTTTTCAAGCACTCTTGCCGAGCAGTATGCGTCGGCACAGCCTTTTTTGCCGCAGTAACAGCTTTTTCCGGCACGCTCAATAATAATATGTCCGAACTCTGCACTGCGGTAATTATCTCCCCCATATATGGAGCCGCTGATATATATGGAGCCGCCTACACTGTTGCTGAGAGAAAGATATATCATATCACCCTCAATGTACCTCATTTCCGCAAAAAGTGCGCTGTTTGCATCATTTTCAAATTCAACGCTGTACGGTATCAACTGACTGAGGATTTTCAGACTAACATTGTTCTGACCAAGAATGTGCGAACGGAGCAATATCTCGTTTTCCTTGTCAATTATGCCGGGCAGAGAAATTCCCACGCCAAGAAGAACAGACCTGTCCGCCTTTGCTTCATCGAGAGCAAGCTCAAGGTTTTCCGCAACAAATTCATAATACTCATTTGAATTGGAGTATTCCGCCTTAATACGTTTTTTTAACAGCAGATTTCCGCAAAGGTCTATTACTACATAGCTTATATGATTTGCGGTAATGTCTATCCCTGCTGCTATCCTGTACATCGGCGTAATAGATAAAGCGGCTGATTTTCTGCCTCCCGTAGATTTGTTTTTGCCTACCTCGCTCACAAGTCCCATTGCTGACAGCTCTTTTAACCCTTGGAGAACGGTCGGCATACTAAGACCAAGCTCTGCTGCGATCTCAGGCTTTGAGGTTTCCGATTTTTTATAGATATATCGGGCAATTTTAGTTCTGTTAATGCTTTTATCAGCATTTTTGTTCATTATTTATCGCCTTGCCTTTTCTCAAACGTTTTATTAAAGTTTATAACATTTTTGAGAAAAAGTCAAGAGTTTTACATCATTTAATGTCTGCCACTTATTTTACTTTAAAATCATTAACCAAGTCTGCCTTCGTCCGCAAGGTATATCTCTTCTGCGGATTTGCCTTCAGTTTCAAAGATAATGATCGTATTCACTCCCTTTTTCAGCAAAGGCGCAGGCAGATACAGCCTCTTCTGAGGACCTATATCCCAGAAACGTCCCAGATTAAATCCGTTTACAAAAGCACAGCCCTTGCCAAATCCGTCCAGCTCAAGGAACGTATCACAAAGTTCATCGGCTTCAAATTCAAATCTGAAAAATGCAGGAACGCCCTCGGAATATCCCTCATCAAAGCTTAGTTTTCCTATCTGTTCTTCATCAAGAGGGAGCGGAAAGATCTCAAAGCCGAACTGTCGGTGATCGTTTATCTTAACACCGCCAGAAATGCCCTTTCTCTGATTTTCAAGACCTGTTCCAAAGTTTTCACGCCCGATATTCTCGCAAAGCAGGTCAATAATTCCGCCTGTACGCTTTTCATTCGGCTCAAATTTTTCGTGAATATTTTCTGCAAAGGCAGTATAAACATATTCACCGTTGTGATAGCACTCTATTCTGTCGGCAGCGTTTTCCATGCGTATCTCGTTCACCGTCTCGCCGTCCCTGATTTTGGTGCGGTATAAAATATATCCGTAATTCTGTCCGATCTCCTCCATTGTCAGCGGATAATTTGAACAAACAAGCTCGGAAATTTTTTCAAGGACTGAGAACAGATCAGCTTTGCCCGTGCAGGGAATTTTTCCGTAAGCCTTCCGTTTAATATTTGTTGTAAGAGGTATCTCCGCTATGTCTGTATATTTTGAGATAACGTCCCTGCAAAGCCTGTATTTTTCGGTTATCTGTCCGTCCTCCGTGAGAGGAGCGTCATAATCGTATGAGGTCACGTCCCCTGTTCTGCTTCCGCCGTTTCTGCCGCTCATAAAACCGAAATTGGTGCCGCCCTCAAACATATAGAAATTAACGCTGCCCCGTTTCAGCAGCTCGTCAAGCTCCGCCGCCGCCTTTTCGGGAGAAGTTGTGTGATGCTCATCTCCCCATGCGTCAAACCAGCCGTTCCAGAATTCCATACACATAAGGGGCTTGTCATCACCGATGAATTTTTTCATCTGACTAAACTGCCACTCTGCCCCGGAGCCGAAATTTCCCGTAGGCAGCGCACCGTCCACCATTCCCGATTTGTATATCGGCTCACTCCATGGACCGTCCGAGGTTACAAAGGGAACGGTTATACCAAGCTCTCTCATAGTATCACGGAGAAATTCAAGATACGCCTTATCGTTGCCGTAATAGCCGTACTCGTTCTCGATCTGCATTAAAATTATATTGCCGCCCCTGTCTATCTGATAAGGCACCAGCTTCGGGATAAGCTCACTGTAATAATTCTTTACAGCATTAAGATACGGTTCATAGCTGCACCGAAGCCGCATATTCCTGTCACGAAGGAGCCATGCAGGCAGACCGCCGAATTCCCATTCCGAGCAGATATAGGGTGAAGGTCGAATTATTATATAAAGTCCCAATTCCTGTGCTGTTTCGATAAATCGGCATATATCACGCATTCCCTCCCAAATAAACTGTCCCCTGTTCGGTTCGTGAAAATTCCAAGGGATATAGGTTTCAACAGTATTGCAGCCCATATTCACAAGTTTTTCAAGTCTGTCCTGCCAATATTCGGGAACGGTTCGGAAGTAATGGAATGCTCCCGAAATTATTTTAAACGGCTTTCCGTTCAGATAGAATTTATCATTTATTTCAAACATTTCGCACCTCAATATTCTATTGCGTCAACAGTATAGGAACCGCCTATGACCTTGATCTTTACCGTGTGTTCGCCCTCGGGAACCTCCGCAGAATAGCTGCACTGTCTTGCAAGTGCTCCCCAAGGATTTTTCTTTGTTTCAAGCAATTCTCCGTCAACATAAACTTCAATATCCGCAGGGTCGGTCTGACCGATTATCGCAAAACGATCGCCCGTAAAGCTGAACTCAAAGCTCTTTTCGCCCGTATCTCCCTCGGCAATTTCCGCACGGGAAATTGTTCTGTTGAAATTAAGATAGCTGTCGGGAACGGTTCTGTACCAGTCACCGTTATAGGTAACGGACGGATCGTGATCGTCAACTCTTGTAATTGTGGGTTTGCAGCCGTCCACAGGAGATATTTTCATATTGTCAAAAATATTGTTGTAAAGACCGCTGCCGATCGAAACTCGTCCCGAATTTGCAAAAGCAATATCATCGTCAAAGGCGGTCAGCTCTGTACCGTCAAGCTCTGCGGATATATGCTTTCCTGCGGCGGTGATTCTTACCGTATGCCATACCGAACTGTCAAAGCCGTCAATTTCTCCGCTGTCTGCTGTCTGTGCATTCTTTTTAAGCTCCCATTTTCCGTTAGGATATACTCTTATGCTGTAGCCGTTTTCCGCTGACCATGAATCAAGCTCTGCTGTGAGATAGCGAACGCCAAGCGCAATATAATTATCCGCAGCACTATCCGCAAGCTTAAAATCTATTTCCGCAGAATAATTTGCCCAGCGGTCATCGCCGAGAGAGGTAATGGGATTGGGAGTACCTCTGTAACGCCAATCGGTAGGCTTGTTATCGGCATTTATCATCTGCATCAGCACCTTGTTTCCGTCAATTTCCGAAACCTCAAAGGCTCCGCCCTGATCGGTAGTGTAAAGGGGAGCGTTTCCTCTTGCAGAGAGAAATTCTTCGGAGTATTCAAAATCGTCGGAATAATTTATATCAAGGGGAATATCATCATACCTGCAGTTGTAAACGGAAGTATCTGCGGTATTGTCAAGAGTTGTAACAGTAACTATGGAATAAGGCTTTACCTCGATAGAATAGGAATATTTTTCCTCGGCTTCAACAGGACGAAAGGTGCCGATGTTCCTGAAATAATTTTCGTCGTAAGCCTGACCCTCATCGGGACCTCTTGTTTCCCAAATTGTGAACGGTGCTTCTGCCTGCTTCATATTTTCAAGGGTAAAGGTATAATTGCGCTGCTCCTCGCTGTCGTTGCAGATGATGATAGAATAATCTCCCGTTTCCGTATCGGTAACGGCCATATAATTGTTAGTTGACTCGGAAATGTAGTGATTTTCCTTGCCGTCACCATAGCAGGCACTGTCGATAAATCTCCAGCCGTTCTTTATAAAATGGGTGAAATGTGCGGAAGTCCATACACCGCAGTCCGCTTCATAATAACCGCTCCAAGGGTTCTGTGCATTTATCAGTGATTTTGGAAAATATTTTGCTCCCGAATAATACGCTGCCACAGCAGGCTGATACTCATACATGGTCATTCTGCCGTTGTAATAACCGTTGATGATGCGATTGCATACGTCAAGAGCACCGTTTGTGCCGTTAATGCCGCTGCCGTTGCTTTGCACCGCCAGCTTTGCAATATTCGTGGAAGCAACTCCCTCGGAATACCAGATCTCTTTGCCATAGTTTTTGTTCAGAAGCTTAGCCTTTTCGCTTGCCCAAGTGTTATAATGCTCGGCAAGAATATCAACTGCGTTTCGCAGAGCTTCGTTATCTGTCATTTCGTCTGCGATCTTCCATGAACCTATCTCATCGGAAGCAACTATCTTTATCGCACCGTAATCGTACCGCTCATCAGTTTCATTTTCCAGCCTGTCGGCAAAATATATTATCCAATCGGTGTCCACCTTTTCTGCCTCGTTAGCGTCGGCACTGATGTGGGTGAATTTCATTCCGTATGTATCGAACGCACCTTCAATAGCAGCCTTATACCATTTGTATCTTGCTTCAAAGCCTGCCTCCATGGACTCAGCAAATGCGTCTGTTACCCACTTTGGCTCTCCCCAGCGGAGCAGATCAACGGTAATATCGGGATTTATGGAGAGAGCGTCCGCCGCAAACATAAAGCCTGCACCCCTTGTAACGTCCGCTTCTTCATCGGCTGAACGCATTATACAAGGCTCTGTACCCGATGAAGAATTAACGTCCGTGCCGAATTCAATCTTAACGTGAGTAAGACCTGCGCCGTAATCGGGCTTGAACAGCAGGTTCATTATCTCCCAATATGCATCGGGGTTTTCCGTTTTGTAGTCCATAAGAAGACGTGAGGAATTGTTTCCCGTTATAACGCCCAGACCACGCCACACCGTACCCTTGTCCATATTTGTTGTGTTTCCGTCAACAGTAACAGATTTGTAAGCTGTGTTCACACTTGCAAGCGGTATTTCCTTTTCTGCTGTTGTTTCAGTTGTCTGCATAGCAGTTTCCTCCGTTTCAGCTTGATTTTTACTGTCCGTACATCCGCTTAAAGCGATGGGAATCATTGCTGTACATACTGCAGACGCTATAATTTTTTTGATATTCATAAGCGCATCTCCTTAAAAGGATTATTTACAATATTTTAGCTGAATTTATGGAATACTGCATTATATTATCTGCTATTTATTATAGAAAATCTGCTGTTTTTTGTTGTAAATTATCCCGATGTGTGATATGATAAAAAGGGTGATAAAATGGCAATTATAGAACACGCAGGATATTATGAAAATCCCATGTACAATGTCTGTCATACTCATACGTCATGCGAGATCATGCACATCGTAAGCGGCAAAGTGAACATTGTCACCGGAGATATTATATCTGTTCTTTCCGACGGAGATTCTGCGCTTATAAAAAGCAGACAGCTTCATGATGTAACTGTAGAAAAGGATATAGAGTACAAGCGATTTATTACAATAATAAACCCGTGGGAGCTGAAAAATCAGCTTAGCCGTCCCGATCTATTTTCAATGCTTACAGATACAAGCAAAGGCGGGATCATCGTGATAAAAAATAAGCCCGAAATTCGGTCGGGCTTTGAAAAAATGGCTGATATATTTTCGTATGGCGGAAATATTTACTCGGAGCTTAGTGCGGCACTTGATATCGTGTCGGAATTTTTCGATGTTTGCAGACCACAGAATGAAAAAACTGCTAAGCGTTCGGGAAAAATTCTTTCGGAAAAGGTCAGGACGTATATTGAGCAAAATTATGCGGGCAGCATAAAAATTGAGGATATTGCCGCCGATAATTTTATCAGCGAGGGTTATCTTTCTCACGCATTCAAGGCGGAAACGGGAATGTCACCCCGTGAATATCTTACCCACATACGCTGCACAAGAGCTTGTGAGCTTATACGATATACCGGCATGAAGCTGTCCGATATTGCCGCAAACACAGGATTTTGCAGCCAGAGCGACATGAGCAGAAAAATCAGAGAATGCTATGGAGTTACTCCGTCTGAAATCAGATTTGGATAACGTACTTTGTTAGGGTATCAAAGAAAATCGACAGCTTGAACCCACGATACTCGCCCATATCAAGTGTCCTACCCTGCATTTGCAGATATGAGAGATTTAAGCTTTGTGTCTGCTTTCTTTCGATCATTACTCACTGTTCCCATAATAGTGACAGGGTGACTTTCCTTGCCGTCCCTCATCAACAGCCATGGGAGCCTTGCTTACAGTATCAACATCCTTTTAGAGATACAAGGTCTATCTTCGAAAGTGCTTTTATCTCCTCATTTTCTTCAGTCAGCCGTATGTTGCCGCTGACATCGGAGGTAGAAACAGCTTTTTTTGATATACATATATCATAATATATACATTGTAGAAAATTGAGGATATGCCTTTATTGTATATCCTCTACCAAAACCAACGTAAAATCACCATTTCCCGTAAGCTCCTCTTGTTATGTTGAGATTTCCTGCGCACAAAGCCTTTACCTCGGCATAATCAAGAGCCTGTTCATAAATATCGGCACAGGTCCTCTCAGGCGTTTTTTGAAGTCATAACCTGACTTATGAAACGCTGCTTGTTTTCAAGCATCTGGTAAAGATACGCATCAAAAGTCTTATCTGTAACATAACGGTATATCTGCACTTCGGGATTTCCATTACCCTGACGTTCGATTCGACCATTGCGCTGTTCCATGTCGGACGGACGCATAGGTGCGTCAAGGTGGTGCAGAGCAATCTTTTTTTTCTGAGCGTTCATACCCGCTCCGCACTTGCTTGTACTGCCAAGGAGAATACGAACATCGCCTGCGTTCATCTGATTGAAAAGCTTCTGCTTCTGTTCGGGAGTATCATAATCGTGAATAAATGCGACCTCATTTTCCGGAACTCCCTTTGCGACCAGCTTATTCTTTATATCATCATAAACATTAAATTCTTTGGGCGGCATATTCTCTACGGGTGACATTGCAAGTTTTTCAAGCAGTTCATCGGAATGTTCCGTGTTGAATTTGCCGTTCTCAAAGACTGCAGCCTCGGATATTATCTTTGTCATATCCTCAGAAGGTCTGCGAATAACGGCAATATCGCCGTTTATCAGCTTGTCCTGTTCTTCCGTTGCGTTCTTATCAACGTGCTTTTTTATATCTGCAAAGTCCCACTCCTTCTTAATACCCGTTTTCTTTCGGATAATATCAAATCCAAGTGATTTCGCGTTATCGGGACGATATATAGCGAACCTATCCTGACGTGTTTCTGATTTTGGAATAGAGAGGTCACAGAATATACACTGCGTACTGCGCTTATCGGAAGCTTGGGAATATATATCAAACACATTGCCTACACACAAATTAACCTTGCTTTCCGGATAATCGGGAAGTGTAGGATTGAGCAAACGCTGGTCAAGACCTATTTTTCGACCGTCAGAAGTGATTTTGAGCATATTATCTTCACGGGGATCAACATTTCCGCTGCGAATAACAGCTGCTCTCTTTCCGAGAGATTTTATAGCCCTTTTCTGTATTTTGGAAGGCTTTGCTACGATTTCCTTTACAACAGCATCAGGCTTTTCAAGGTCAAGGGTATCAGCGGTACGAATATCGGCAGCTTCTTTGAATATCGCCATCAATTCGGGAAGGTTAGTAAACTTTGCAAATCTTGTTTTGAGCTGATACTTACCGTCACTTTCCGGTTTAAGTTCATAATCGGTCTTGACCTCGCCAAAATCGGCAGCCCATTCGTCAAAATGATTGATGCCGCAGTCTTTCAGCATACCTGCCTGCAAATACCTCATCATGGTATAAAGCTCGCACATTGAATTCGAGATGGGCGTGCCTATACTCACAAGGTATATACTATATTTTCCTTAATATACCGCCGGAGAATACCGTTTCTCTCCGACGGTTTTTTCATCAGAATATGAAATGAATTTTGATGCCCTCTTCATCGGTAACGTCAATCCTGTCTATCATTACTTTGGCAAGGGCGTTCTTTTCCTCCATTGTAAGTTCGTCCCACCTGTTAAGCGGTTCAAGCAAAGGCTTGGTGTCGATTCTCTTTACCTTGCGTTCTATCAGAAGAAGCTGCTTTTCGTATTCGTTCTTCTTGGCGTGAAGCTCGCTTATCTTCTCCTGAATGTACCCGAAAAGAACATCGTCCGCATCTATCAGCCTGTCAATGAGCTTTTTCGTGTCGGTGTCAATGCGAAGCAACTCCGCCTTGATTCTCTCCGCTTCTGAGGACTTGTTTGCACTGCTGTTCTTTGCTACCTCAAACTCGGAAATATGCTCACGCATTGCGTTCAGAACAATATTTTCCGCATCATCGGGACGGACTTTCAGACGTTCATTTGTACGGCTGCACCCTTTTATGGTTTTAAGCCCCGTGCAGTTGTAATACCTCCAGAGCTTAGTCTTGTCCGCATTGTACGAATACGCAATAAGCAAAGCTTTTCCGCAGTGTCCGTACTTGGTAAGTCCCACAAGCCACGATTTAAGTTCGCCCCTTGATCTCGGTATCTGATGATTGTGCGACTTCTTATCCTGCACCGCAAGCCACGTTTCCGAGTCCACAAGTCCCTCGTGATAGCCGACCTTGACAAATCGTTTTCGCTGTCCTTATTGTGCCACATAAGACCGTGAACTCCGTCATAGGCATCAATGTCATCTATCATTGCAAAACCTCTCGACAGAAAATATTCGTACACATTTTTATCTGCACGAACATAAAGCGGATTTTCAAGTATTCTTGAAATTTCGCTGCGATCCATACTCCTGTTGATTGGATTATTTCCCGATGTAGATGAGGACGGAAGATTGTGTGCTTTTATGTAGTTCACCACGTCCAAAAGTGACGTTCCGGGTTCTTTATACACCTCATATGCGGCTATAACTGTTTGAGCTGCTTCAGACGGGACAAGCACCGAACCTGTCTTACCGTTAATGGTCTGCCTGCTCGACTGAAAGCCGAAGAACTTTTTACCGCCCTGATAAAAGCCTGTTTCGACAGCCTTTGTGCTGTATGCGTCCTTTACTCTCGCCGCAATGGTTTCTCTCTAAAACTCCGCAAAGTTCAGCAGATTATTTCTCATCATTCTGCCCTCTTTAGTTTCCGTGTTAAACGGCTCGGAAAGGGAAATAACTCCCACTCCGTACCTGTCCAGCTCGTCCGTGATATTGAGATATTCCCTCATATTACGGCTGAAACGGTCATACTTCTTCACGATTATCCTGTCGATATAACCGTCCTTCGCATCGGACATCATCTGCATAAATTCGGGGCGGTGACGAATGTCCTTGCCCGACTTTCCGTCATCGCAGTAAACCTTGAAATTTGCCTCCTCTCCGACATATCTGATACATTCCTCCCTCTGTGCAGCTATGGAAAGCGAATTGTTTCCCTTTTCCTTATCACTGACGGAACGGCGAACATATATTGCTGTGTACTTTGTTTTCATTGTAATCAACCTCCATAAAATGAAAGCCGATTATACGTTGTTATCTTTATTATAGCATAATCGGCTTTGCATTTCAACGCTTTAAAGCGATATTTTTAAACTTTTTCTTGACATTTTCGTATGTGTGGTATATAATATAGATATGGAATATATACCATATTGTAAAAGGAGAGTAAAAGCTTGTTTGATGTAGAATACTATGAGAAAGAGGACGGCACATTCCCTGCCGAAGAATTTATCCTTTCTCTTGACACAAAAATGCAGGCTAAAATGTTCAGAGAGCTTGAGCTGCTCGAAACATTCGGAAATGAGCTTCGTGAACCGCACTCCAAACCGCTGGGAGATGGGATTTATGAAATTCGTGCAAAGGTGGCTTCCGACATTACAAGAGTGCTGTATTTCTTTGTGGTCAATAAGAAGATAATTCTTACCAACGGATTTGTAAAGAAAACCCAGAAAACGCCCGACAGCGAAATTACGCTTGCCAAAAAATATCGTAAAGATTACCTTGAACGCAATAAGGAGTGATCACTATGAGTAAAAATTTCAGAGATACCTTAAATCGCCGGCTTGAAAATGATGCCGAATTCCGCAAGGAATATGAAGCCCTTTCTCCCGAATATGAAATTGCTAAAATGCTCATTGCCTGCCGAAACAGCGGGAATCTTACTCAAAAACAGCTTTCCGAGCTTACCGGCATAGACCAGGCTGACATCAGCAAGATCGAAAACGGAAATGCAAATCCCTCCATCAAAACGCTTACTCGCATAGCTTCTGCAATGAATATGAACTTAAAAATTGAGTTTGTTCCCAAAACTCAGAATGCTTGAAGTCTGCCAACCGCTTCTGTCACAAGCGGTTGGCTTTTTCTTTAGCTTACCTTGGTTTCTTTATCGTCATCATCATATTCAGATAGCTTTAAAGCTAGATCAACAGCAGTAATGTCGTCTAGCTCTTCTAAGTTCTCTAAATCATTATTTTCATTTCCTTCAATCATGATTTATTCACCCCATTTATTATATTTTCTTCATCTAACCCATATATTTTTTCAAGTTCGTCAACACTTCCATGTTTTATGAATTCATCAGGATATGCATAACTTTTTATTTTTACTCCTTGTAAATTATTATTTACAATTACTTCTTTTACTGCTGTGGCTAATCCATTTATAATAGTTCCATCTTCTATTGTTATTACATTTTTTGTTTTCTTAATACTTTCAATTATTGTATTATCATCTAATGGTTTCAAAAATCTTGCATTTATAACTTCAACATCCATTTTTTCTTGTAGTCTTTGTCCTATATCCATCGCTCTTGCAACCATTTTTCCAATTGCTATTATAGTTACTCTTTCTCTTTGTGTCTTGTTATTAAATACTTTATCTCCAATCTTTTGTAATATCTTGGTTTTATTTGATTTTTCTTCATCTATAATTTTCTTTAAAACTTCTGCTTTTCCTAATTCAATATTTTCATGTCTTTCGAATTTTACTTTTGAATCTTCTCCTCCACGAGGATATCTAATAATTACTGGCTTGTTTAATTTTACTGCAAATTCTAACATATCTTCTAATTCTTTAAAATCTTTTGGGGCCATTATTGTTAAATTAGGAACAAGCCTAAAAAATGCCATATCTAATGTTCCTTGATGTGTTTCTCCATCTGCTCCAACACATCCAGCTCTATCTACACACATAATTACTGGCAAATTTTGCATTGCAACATCATGTATAACTTGATCATATGCTCTTTGATAAAATGATGAATATATTGGTATTATAGGTATCATTCCTTCTTTTGCCATTCCTGCAGACATTGTTATAGCATGTTGTTCTGCAATTCCTACATCAAAAAATCTTTTGGGAAATTCTTTTTGGAATTCTCTAAGTCCTGTTCCATCTTTCATTGATGCTGTAACAGCAACTATTTTTTCATTTTCTCTTGCTAGTTTTACCAATTTTTCTCCAAATATTTTAGAATAATCTGCTTTTTTCTCTTTTTTTAATTCTCCTGTTTCTATGTTAAATGGAGATGTTGCATGAAATCTATCTGGACTTTTTTCTGCTATTTTATATCCTTTTCCTTTTTTAGTTAATACATGTATTAAAACTGGTCCTTCTATTTCTTTACTTAGTTTTAATATACTTTCTAATTTTTCAATATCAAATAGGGTACCACCAATAGGCATTTTACTAAATTCAAATTTAAAGTCATTAATTGTTTTACCAGGGTTAGTATTATACCATTCTTCAAAGTCATAGTTTTCAATAGTAGCTAGGTATAATCTAATAACATCTGTTGGAATGCCTACTTTACTATAGTAACTAATAGCGGCTTCTTTATCTTTTCTTTTACTTAGCTTTCTTATAGTGTTTCCTTCTTTAATAGTAAGAGGCGCTATGTGGGCATAAATAGGTTCTTCAAATCCTAGGATGCTAAATAGTTGATGGTGTTTAGGATAGCTTGATACCCATTCGTCCCCACGCATAACATGAGTTGTGTGCATTAAGTGGTCGTCTATTACGTGAGCAAAGTGATATGTTGGTAGGCCATCTCCTTTAATAATTACATCATCAATATCGTTTTCTGGCATTTCAATGTCGCCTTTAATAGCGTCATGTAAAATGATTTTGTTTTCAAAGTCGCCAGGTGATCTAAATCTAATAATGTATTTTTCGCCATTTTTAATTTTTTCCAGGGCTTCCTCTTTAGATAGATCACGACATTTAGCATATTTTTTATAGTAACCTATACGTAATTTTTTATGCTCTTGGTATTCTCTAATTTCTTCTAATTTAGATGCTTCACAAAAACATGGATATGCTAGGTCTTCTTCAATTAATTTTTTAGCATAGGCTTTATAAATATCACGTCTTTCAGATTGAATATAAGGACCATATTCACCACCAATAGTAGGGCCTTCATCAAAGTGAATGTTTAATTTATTAAAGTCATCAATAATTCCTTGAACGCCATTTTCAACGGTTCTTTTACCATCGGTGTCTTCAATTCTTAAGTAGCATACACCATTTGTTTGTTTAGCAAGTTGAATTGCCGCAAAACTTGTATATAAACTTCCCATATGAACAAATCCCGTAGGAGAAGGGGCAAAACGAGTAACCATCGCCGTTTCACTTAAATTTCTTTTTGGATATTTTGCTTCATAATATTGCCAATTATGTTTGCAATCAGGAATTAGCAAGTCAGCAAATTCTTTATTTGTCATAATATC
>OHUE01000411.1_pt1 | contig 24892 bp, 21 predicted proteins | sample 1579111 | NCBI WGS metagenome assembly OHUE01 (sample SAMEA3879524, study PRJEB24766) | human gut metagenome | biome: human-associated habitat; feature: feces | place: USA | collected 1985/1987 | reverse complement strand
TATGTACAGATGGTAAATATTAAAAGATGTTGCTAAGGACTTTTTCAGTGCCCTCGGTCTCTGTGCCCCGTCCTCCAGCACCTAACAAAAGTAGCATTTATAGTAGTTGATAGCTACATTATCTTTTTGCAACAGGGCGCACAGGCATAGGGAATGTTCTACTTGTACCTGCCACAACAGTAGTATTTTCCCTCCATAATTGTAAACTATACGCACATTCGTCAGTTGGATAGGTCGTATCGAAAGAACTCGTTCGGTACATAAGACTCAAAGTACCCTTTGGCAAAAAAATGTGATTTCCATTGGGACCTGTTACTGTCGCATCTCCGTATTCGTCAGCAAATTTCCATTTACAATACTTCACCAATTCTTCAAATTCTTTTTTGGTTGGTATATGGCAATTCTTACCCCATAATACTGTTGCTGCGTCGTCTTCTGGTTCAAGAGTGGTTTTGGCATCCTTCTTAGTATATTTAGTGTATGTGTTACCATCCTTGAATTTATACCTTTCATTAACAATGGCTGCTTCTACTTCTCCCCACCTATAAGTATATCCATTTTCTTCAGGTTCAGAAGCCCCAATATTACATTCTGCCCATAATAGTCCGCTGGGCAGTCCTAAGTCAACAAATTTGTGGCCGTTTATTACATACACGCCATATTTATTATTTGACCCACCATCACCATCACCATCATCGCTGCTGCAAGCTGTCAGAACGCACATACATACAAATACCATCGGAAACAATCTAAATATCTTTTTCATATTCTGTTTGTTGTTTTGTTAATTTTATTTTATTTTAGTGCAAAGGTAGTCAAATACCCTATCATTCTATTTAACTATGTGTTAACATATATGAAAATTCAATAAAAGTTTGCCTCGTTATCTCAAAACGGTCGTTAGGGCTTGCTTGTTTTGGGGAGTTTTAGAAGTGTGGATTTCCCCTACACTTTAGGGAAAACCATACGCAAGTTTATAGCTTTCCCTTTGCAACATTGGCTAATAAGGCATATCTTTGCATAAAATAGGCTGCATCTCGGCAAAATCATCAAGCAAGCTTGATCTTCTGCTCTCGATTTGCACTATCTTTGTAACAGAAAAAACAAGTAATAACCCTCAAAACAATCTGGATTATGAAACGTACACTATTAGCAATCGCAGCGGCAATCGTGATGATAACATCCGCAAACGCCCAGAGACTTACCAACATTCATGCTGAAGCCAGCTTCATCACCGACAAGATGATGGTGGAATTGGGATTGAACAAGTCTCACCGCAACAGCATCCTGAACATCAACCTGTCATATCTCAACGGCATCAACAGCCACCGCGATATCGACGCCTATGGATGGCAATACCGCAACAGGCAGCTAAGACACATTCTCTCGCCCAGTCAATGGAGACGTTTCTGCGAATCGTATTACTTCTACCGTCCGATAAGTTGGTGCGACAGAGAATATGTTCACAACATCTACGTGAAATATCCGAAACACTGCTGTCACTCCAAGCACCACCGGTATTACGACGACAGACACCACAAGCACTACAAGAAGTATGACAAGCATTGCAAGCACCACAAGAAGTATGACAAACATTATAAACACCATAAGCACCACAAGCACCACAAGCATCACAAACACTACAGGGATAGAGATGATGACTGACGCAACGGCAGGCATATAGTCTGACCCATAATCCCAAATCGGTTGTTAGAGCTTGTTTGGATTTTGAGCTTTTTAGAAGAGTGGATTTTGTTTGGCTTTTAATGAGTAATAGCGAGCTATTGCGAATTAAAAACAAGCAAAAGGCACCTTATAAAAAAAGACTGCAAGCAGTTCTAAAAATATACATCAAACGGCCTAATGACCGTTTGGGGTTAAATCCTTAGACACGGCCTTATCGTAAGGATAATCAAGTGGTACCGAAAAAGCGGTATAGGATTGTTGTTATACAATTCCTATACCGCTTATATTCTATGTCCGCAAGCTGAACGAGTCAGCCCCGCGGGAAGACTTACCAGCCTGAAGAAGGATGCGGTGGGCATTTAGCCCACCTTATTTTTCTGCGACTGGGCGGACAGTGGACCCGTACCAACGGTAGTTGGTGTGCGTCGGGTCGACGGAATCACTGCGGAAGTTGAGGAGGCGGGCGTAGGTGTAATGTTTCAAGCCGAGCGAACGAGACCGATAGTAGCCTCTCGTACCATGTTCGAAGAGGCTATCCATGAAGCGTTCGCCCGAAGCAGGGAAGAAGATAGTGTTGCCGTTAGGACCTTTGACGAGGTAACCACTTGTACCGTTGTAACTTGACTGCCAAGCCCAATCGCACTTAATAACAAGTTCTTCAAACTCTGAAATATCTGGCATACGGCAAGGGGCACCCCAATTGACTGTAGCTACATCGTCCTCGGAGTCAAGAGTGGTCTTCTTGTCTGTTAAGTTGTACTTTGTTATATTAATACCTCCCCACTCGTTATAATCTCTCCACTTGTAAGTACTCCTATCATAATATGACTTATGCTCTGTCTCACCCCAAGCAAAGTAATCACCATCATCTACGGAGGAAGCAGCACCTACGTTGGTGTGTGCCCAAAGCAAACCACTGGGCAAACCAAGATCGACAAACTTATGACCATTGATAAGGATGTAAGTAGAAGAAGATGGCTTTTCACCTAAAGTCGTAATCGATTCCATATTGCCATAAAAGACATCATTACCCAACTTTACGTAAGCACGAAAGTTATAAGTAGTACCAGGATCGAGTTCATAAAGTGTAAATTCGTAGCTTGAAACTGAATAACCTAAGTGTTTGCGTTCGTCTGCATAAGTGGGGGTAGCTTTCTCTGATGAAAAGCAAACACCTACTTCAGGAGTTTGAGACAAAGATTGCATGTTGTCTGCATAAGATACCGTAACGGATGCCGTAAGCGTGTTGGTTGTAATGGAAGTGGCTGCAGATGTACGGATATAAAAATGCCAACTGTCTACAAAAGTGGTGATACTATCAATATTGGCTGCTGACTTGACTGCGATGTTACCACCCTCCCAAATGAAAATGTTTTGCTGAGCATGAGCAGTGGTGAAGACGACTGCTAACAATGCTGACAAAACGAATGAAAATATGCGTTTCATATATTATAGTCTTTGTTGTAATTCTAAAAAAAAATCGCCCGCTCCGCGAGAAGGCCTACCGGCCTGAAGAGTGAAGCGGTGGGCATTTAGTTCCACTATTTTGTTGCGACTGGGCGGACAGTGAACCCGTATTCACGAGGGTTGTAGGCCGTCGGGGTGACGACGCCACTGTTGAAGTCGAGGCAATGGGCGCTGAATTCATACCATCTGTGGCGTGAACTTGACCAATAGTGGCCACACGAACCATGTTGGACGAGGACCTCTTCGTCGCGGTAACCCGAAGCAGGGAAGAAGATTGCGTTGCCATTAGGACCTGTGACAAGGTAACCATCTCCAGTCCACGTCCAATCGCACTCATTATAAAGTTCTTCAAACGCTGAAGACTCAGGCATAAAGCAGCGAAGCAATCCCCAATTTAATGAGGCAGCATCGTCGTATAGATCATCAAGAGTTTGCTTACCATCTGAAGAGTTGTACTTTGAATAATAATAATAAAAATGATCAGATCCAGCTGCCCACTTGTAAGAATTAAAATCATAATTAGATTTAGATTTAGTCTCGCCCCAAGCGAAGTAGTCACCATCATCAGATGGAGATGAAGCACCAACATTAGTGCGTGCCCAAAGCAAACCGCTGGGCAAACCAAGGTCGACAAACTGATGACCATTGATGTCAATGTATTGGGGGTCACCCTTTGTAGTAATAGAATTGACGGCACCATAATAAACTTCATCAAGGAGCTTGACGTAAGTACGGTAATAATAAGTAGTACCAAAAGTGACATGCGTGATTGTAAACGAATAGTCCTGTATAGCACTACCTAACTTCTTCTTGAGGTCATTATAAGTAGGATTCGTATTCTCATCAGAATAACAAATACCTACCTCGGGAGTAACATTAATTGACTTTACCTTGTCATTGATAGCCACCTTCGCCGAACCTTTAAAACTACAGTCAGTTGCACCAAGGCTCACAGGCTTTGAAATCTGAAATAGCCAGTTACCGACACCGAAGGTCAAACTATCGACTTCTGACATAGGCTCGATGGAAACGCCACCATTCTTTTCCCAAAAATAAAAGTTATGCTGCGCAAATGATGCGGTAATAGTCAATATCAGTGCAGCCAATAACGTAAAGAGTCTTTTCATAGCTTACTTCTTAAAGAGTTTGTAACTAATGCCGCTCTGGGTGCGGACTACATAAATGCCTTGCTGAAGAGATGAAAGACTCATTGCGGCTTTGCCCTCTGCATTGGCTTTCTCGCTAAGCATGAGTTTGCCATCAGTAGCATAAAGAGCAATTGATTCGTTAGCTGCCAAGCCCGAAACATTCAACGTACTGGCAGAAAACGAGAAGACAACATGTTGGCGCTTGTCATTGGCCACCACATTATCGATAGCACTAACGACATCATCAGCAACTACCACGCGCTGCACATCGGCATAAGCATAGCTCACGCGCTCCACACCGCACACACTCACAGACAAGTTGGCATCGCTCAAAGCAATGACTGGCTTCTCGGCAAAGGAAAAACTAACCTTCTCTCCGCTACGAAGCAAGAATGTTACGCCAGGATTACCTGCGAACATCGACAGACTAAAGGCGAATAACGCCAAAAGCATGGTAAAGGGTTTCTTCATATATTATTGTATATTTCGAATGATTGTTATTCTTGCTCATACTCACATTGTTCAAACGCCGAGACATTAGCTTGTGGATCTTCTTCCTTTGAATAGTCGTTGACAAGGCATACCACGGCATTGCATTTGGTTTGCACTGTCTCTGGCGGTAAAAGAACGGAAAAAGCGGTATAGGAATATAGTTGCTTAATTCCTATACCGCTTATATTCAACGCTCTAAGCTATTTGCACGGCTATTTGAGCGATTAGTATTCGTCCTCGTTGAAGAGGAAATCTTCTTTTGTGGGATAGTCGGGCCAGATGTCTTCGATGCTCTCGTACACATCGCCTTCGTCTTCAATCTCCTGCAAGTTTTCCAAAACCTCTAAAGGCGCGCCCGAGCGCATCGCATAGTCGATAAGCTCATCTTTTGTTGCAGGCCACGGCGCATCTTCCAGCTTTGAGGCAAGTTCAAGTGTCCAATACATAATTGTTTTATTTTTTGTTTATTGTTTGCTATAGTAATGTTTTTAGCATCGCTATTTTAGGTCTCGACGCTTTTGTAGTTGCAAAAATAGTAATTTTCTTCTTATCTGCAACTTTTATCCCATCTTTTTTCTTCTTGATGTGTAATAAAGTTTAATTTGCGGGCCAAAACAAAGAGATAGTCAGACAAACGGTTTATGAAAGCCAGCACTTGTGGGTTTATGCTGCGCTCTTCGGCCACGGCTGCCACGGCTCGTTCAGCGCGTCGGCACACGGTGCGGCACACATGACATTGCGCTTCGGGCACACTGTTGCCTGGTATGACGAAGGTGTGCAAGGCGGGCAGGGTGGCGCTGAGGTTGTCGATGCGCTGCTCCATCTCGGTGGTGAGCTGTGCGAAAGAAATTTCGGAAGGATGATTGCTCATGAGGCACCAGCCCACGGCAAAGAGGTGGCGCTGCAGGTGCTCAATATAGGCTGCCTCAGGGGCAATATTGGTGTAATTGAGGCTTGCTTTTGTTGCGGTTTGGGTCATGAGGGCTCTTAGCAAGCCCAGATGCGATGTCAGTTCGTCAATGTCGCCATAGGCGTCAATGGTGGGTGCTGTTTTTTTCACCCTGATGCCATCAAAGGTTGTGGTTTCGGCCTTGTCGCCGTGTCGGGTATAGATAGCCATGTGAGAAAGAGAGAAAGTAGAGTTAGAAGTTGACGATATAGTTTTGCTTATATCGCTTATCAAAGAACACGATGCCACAATAGTAAAGGTCGAAGGTGATGCCTGTGCGGTTATCGTTTAGCAACTTTTGCCAGAGGGCTTTAGCTGCTGCGTCGTGGCCTATGCCTTCTACTACGAGCAGGGTTCGTATGTTGTCGTCGTCGGGCGAGAGGTTCTTGTCCCATATTGATACAAACTGTTCAACAAAGGCTTGGCGCTCGTGTTCTGTGGCCGACAGCGCCGCTACGCCCACCGCAGCCTTTACGTTGGTGGGTTGTGGTACCAGGGGCTGGCCTGTTGACGATGTGTGTATGAGGGTGTGATGGCATCCGCACATAATGTGTTGGCGTTCGGCCTCGGGCAGGGTGCCACACCATCCCCATTGTTCGGCCTGGGCATAGTTGGCCAATCGAAAATAAAGCCTACATAGCTTTAGGCGTAGCCCTTTGAGGAAGGGCCACGCTTTCAGCATGTCGATATAAGCATAATAAGCGTAATGCTCGCTTATGACGTAGCGTATGAACGCATAAGCCGAAGGCGACTGCACACCGAAGCCGCGGCAGTGGTTTATTCGGCTGAGCCATATAGCCAGCATCTTTAGGTTTGTCATTTTTGTTTGTTACAGGTTTTGTTTACTGATGTTACACGCTTCATATGCACGTGTTACACGCCTTTCAGGCATGCTTCAATGGTGTGGGCTACGCGCTGAGAAGATGTTATGTTCAGCGTGTCTTCGTCGGCATCTTTGGCGCCCATGTACACATCGGGGTTGCTAAACTGCATTTTGCTCTTCACCGCTGTGCGTGCCGAGAAGTGAAACTCGTGTATGTTGGTGGCTTGCGCTATGGTGGCAATGTTTTGCTCGTTTACGCCACAGCCCGCCAAGAGAATGATACGGCCCTTGGCTTGCTCGTGCAGCTCTTTCAGTAGGGGTGTGCCCTCAAGGGCGGTGGGTTGCTGACCCGAGGTGAGGATGCGGTCGAACCCCTGGCTGATAAGCTCTTCGAGCGCCTTGTGGGGATGAGCGCAGCGGTCGAAGGCGCGATGAAAGGTTACCGACATGCCCTTGGCGTGCTGCATGAGCATGGCGTTGGCTTCGGTGTCGAGGCTACCGTCGGGGCGTAGGCATCCAAACACTACACCGTCGGCACCCAACTCGCGGGCTATGTCGATGTCGGCGGCCATACGCTCCAGCTCGAGGGGCGAATAGAGAAAGTCGCCACCGCGCGGACGTATGATAACGTGTAGGCGTGTAGTGGTGAGCACACGCCGTGCTATCTTTATCTCGCCATACGATGGGGTGGTGCCACCTTCGGGTATGCCAGCGCACAGTTCTACACGGTCGGCACCGCCTTCTTGTGCGGCGATGCAACTTTCTACACCATTGGCGCAGATCTCAAATTTATAATCGTTTCTTGTCATTTGTTATAGTGTTGATAGTTTGTTTATTTCTTGTTGTATACGTGTTAGGGCCTGCATTAGTCGAGCCTTTGGGCAAGCAATGTTGATGCGGATGAAGTGTTTGCCTGCCTCGCGTCCGTACATGGTGCCACTGTTTACCATCACCTTGGCTTCGTGCAGAAGGCGGTCGGTTAGCGTGTCGGCATCGAGGCCCGTTGCGCTGATGTCTACCCACACAAGGTATGTGCCCTCGAGCTTGGTTACGGGCAATTGTGGCAACTGCTCAGCAAAGAAACTTTGCAGCGCTACATAGTTGGTATAGAGATATGCCTTTAGTGCTTCGAGCCATGCTTCGCCCTCATTGTAGGCCGCTTGTAGGGCAATGACGCCGAAGGGGTTTACGTCGCACACCTCGTTGATGTTGATGGCGCGGTTGATGCGTCGGCGTATGGCGGCATCGTTACTGATGATGTTGGCTATTTGCAGCCCCGCGGTGTTGAACGACTTTGAGGGCGAATTAAGCGTTACCGAATTGTTGAGGCACGCCTCGCTCACGCTGGCAAAGGGTGTGTAGGTGTAGCCTGGCATGGTGAGCTCGCAGTGTATCTCGTCGCTCACCACACGCACGTTGTGGCGCAGGCACAGGTCGTTTATGTGGCGCAGCTCGTCGGGTGTCCACACGCGGCCCGCGGGGTTGTGCGGGTTGCAGAGGATGAACAGCTTTACGGCGGGGTCGGATAACTTCTGTTCGAGGTCGACGAAGTTGATGATATAAGTGTTGGCCGAGCGCTGCAAGGGGCTTTCCACAATCTCGCAACCATTGTTGCGGATGGATGAGAAGAAGCAGTTGTATACAGGTGTTTGCACCAGCACCTTGTCGCCTGACTGCGTGAGGGCTTTGATGGTGGCCGAGAGGGCTGGCACTACGCCCGATGTATATTCAATCCAGCTGCGGTCGATGCGCCAATGGTGTCGGCGCTGGAACCAACTGATTACGGCCTCGTAATAGCTCTCTGGCACGAAGGTGTAGCCAAAGATGCCGTGTGCCACTCGCTCTTGCAGCGCCTTGACGATGCAAGGTGCTGTTTCAAAGTCCATGTCGGCCACCCATACGGGTATCACGTCGGGGTCGTTGGTCTCGTCCCATTTATACGAGTTGGTGCCGCGTCGCTGCGTTAGTTTATCAAAATTATATTGTGTCATAACGTGCTTTTGTTATGCAAAAGTACAAAAAACATTCAATAAGCCCGTGGCTTTATTTCTCTATTCGTTTACCTATATATATTATAAGGTATGTACGATGTTATCCGCTCCTGCTTAGCTTCTTGTTTCAATTTTGCAGTCGGCAGGAGGCAGCACATTGTCGTTAAGGGTTATTGAACCTATGCTATCAGCCACGATATGTCCGCTTGTGGGGTTCTTGATGTTCTCGATGTGCCCGCGAATGGTAGCTTGCACAGTGCTATATTCGAAGGCGCGGTCGCAGGCGGGGTCGAAGGTGCAGTCTTCAAGCACCAAGTTCTCGGCATAGCATAGTGGCTGTTCGCCCGCAATGTGGCAACGCACGAGACGCAGGTTTTTTGAGTGCCAACCCAGATATTCGCCATCGAGCACCGAGTCGTAAACGGTGATGTCTTCGGTCTCCCAGAACGAGTCTTTGGTCGTGATTTTTGCGTTGCGTATAACGGCGTGCTTCACATACTGGAACACATATTTTGAGTCGCTCACCAGTCCGTCAATCTCTATGTTGCGGCAGCCCATGAAGGGGTAGGTGCCATCGTGTAGGGTTACGTTTTTTAGCTTCAGGTTCTCAACGTTCCAGAAGGTTTCGTCGGCATCGTTAATGGTGACGTTCTCAAGCTCTACGTTCTTCATCTCGCGGAAAAACTTGGGGCCATCAATCACGCAGTTGCGCATCGTCATGTTGTACGAATACCAAATGGCCGAGCGCGACTCGGGGGCAAAGTAGCAGTTGATTATCACGCTGCCATCAACGTGCCACCAGGGGTATTTGCCATAAAACTTGCAGCCATCGGCCTCAAGGTTGGTACACTCTTTGATGGCCGACTCGCCGTCGCTGATGGTGATGTTCTCCATCCTTAGGTTGTGCGACTCGAACAGCGGACGTTCGCCGCCAAATGTCATATCCTTAATTGTCTTCATGCTTTTAGGTAATCTTGTTGCTTGCTGTAATCTTATTGTTTTGCAATAATCTTGTTGTTTCTGCAAAAATACAAAAAACAATTCAATATCCATGTGTCTTTATTTCGGATAATTATACCCTTATTCTTTATTTTGTGTTAGCGTTATAAAAGTAATAACCGTCGCTGTACTCGAAAATGTCGAGCGCAGCGACGGTTACTGAAACCTATTCTATCCTTTTTTATTCTATTCTATTTTATTTTATTTTATTCAACCATAACCTTCTTCACAGTGCCATCGCTATAGCGCACAACGTTCAGGCCCTTGGCTGGGGCAGCAAGCCTATTGCTGTTTGCATCGTAGCGAGCTACCTCGGTTACAGTGCTGTCGTTGGTTACGCCTTCAATGCCTGTGCCATCCATCTCTTCGATGTCGAACTCTTTCCATATCTCTGCCTGACGATATTTCTTTGCACAGCCCTTGGGCACATAGAGTTTACATTCAGAGCGAGGAAGACCGTTAAAATCAGCATCCTTCAATGGGAAAGGTTCAGACATATAGGCATAAATGACCTTAGCACTACACTCTGCAAATGCGTAATCACCAACAGTCTTCAGACTGGCAGGCAACTCAAGAACCTCAATATCTTGGAACGACTTGTAGAAAGCTTCTGGGGCTATCTCTGTCACCTTCGAAGGTATCTTGAGCCCTCCAAACGACCCTATGTATGGACTTCCGCAGAAAGCGCGGTAACCTATGCGTTTAAGCTCTGCAGGAAGTTTTATTTCATGCAGATAGCCACAGTCGGCAAATGCCTCTTCTGGAATTTCGGTTATTGCGTCCGACAGCGTCACTCCTTTCTTCAGATAGTCGCAGTTTGAGAAGCAACCTTTGCCTATCTTCGTAACGCTGTTAGGAAGGGTTATTCCTCCTAAACTGTTGCAATCTTGGAAGGCATAGTCGCCGATGCTCTTCAAACCGTCATGCAGGTAGATATGCTCCAGATTTTGGCATCCTTCGAACATATTGTTAGTAATTTCGGTTATCTGCTTTGGCAATGTGAATTCTCTGATGCCACTGTGACTGAATATGCCATTGCCCATAGATGTGATTGTCTTTGGGAAGGTTATATTCTGCAAATTAGGACAATTAGCAAACAGGTTGTCGCTGATGGTGGTTATGGCATCAGGGATGACAAAGTCGGTGAAGCCGCAGCCCATGAAGGCGCCTGTCCCAATATATTTTAGATTCTTGGGCAGCGTGATGTTTGTTAGCTTTTCGCAATATGCAAACAGATTATTGCTGATGGTGGTTATGCCATCGGGAATGACAAACTCGGTGAAGCCGCAGCCCATGAAGGCACCATCCTCAATCGTTTTCAGCCCCTTGGGTAGTGTGATGCTTGTAAGGTTACCGCAATTTGCAAACAAACCATTGCTGATGGTGGTTATGCCATCGGGAACGACAACCTGTGTGAAGCCACAACCCTTGAAAGCACCCTTACCCATGCTTGTTAAGCCAGCGGGCAAGCCGATGGAGGTAAGTTTGCTGCAACCGTTGAAAGCATAAACGTCAATGTTCTTTACGCTGGCGGGCAGATTTATTGATGTCAAGTCTTCACATTCAGAAAAGCAAGACTCGCCTATGGTGGTGACGTTCTCTGACATAGATACTGACCTTATGGGGCTACCGATAAATGTGCCGCGGCCTGTTGTGGTAAGATAACTGGGCATAACCACTGAGCTAAGATGTATCAATTGGCTGAACAAGAGAGAGAACTCGTTGCCGTTGGGCTCAATCTTTGCTGTGTTCACCAGTCGGTTTGTTGGATCATTCCACCAACCTTGAATATAGATGTTGATGCTCTTGTCGCTGCCCACCAGTCGGGCTGCGTCAAGGTCGAGATGAGACAAACTGCCATTGCTACTTTTATCTCTCTCCTCAAACCAACATCCAGCCATCTCACGAAGAAATTGTATATCGTCGATATTGATGGGGCCTGTCACCTTCAGGCGCGATATGTTCTCTTTGTCTTTACTACTAATCTTTGTGCTCAGCGTGCCCGCCTGGTCTACCACTACAGTGATGCCAGATGACATCTTTTCGGTGATGGGGCAGAATTTGTTCCACACCGCAGCCTCTTTGTAAGCTTTGGCCGAACCTTCAGGCACAATAAGGGTACACTTGTCGCAAGGCACATTCGCAAAAGTATTTTCCTGAATAGTGACGGGCAACTTCATATTAGCCTCGATGTGTGTCAGACCTGTGCAATCTTTAAAGGCTTCGTCTTGAATGGTCTCAAGATTAGCAGGCAGCGTTAAGGTCTTAAGACCAGAGCATCCCTCATAAGCACCATGCAATATTGTGGTGACGCTCTCTGGTAACTTTAATAATGTTAAACTGCTACAGCCTGAGAACGACTCGTGACCGATAGTCCTCAATCTTGGGGATAGTATCACATCCTTAAGATCACTACAGCCCTTAAACGCCAACGCATCTATTAAGTTAAGCGTTGATGGTGCTTGGACGAGTTGCAGATTATAGCAACCTTCGAATGTTAATGGGCCAATTGTTTTCACACCTTCTGGTATGATGGCAAATCTTAGCTCGGGGCAGTGCATGAATGTTTTGAAACTCGAAATAGCCCCATTTTCGGGCAGCGTGACAGTATGTAACGCATCGAGATAAGCAAATAGCGCATTTGTTATAACCGTGTCATCATGGTCCTCAATAGACATATATTCTTCTTCCCCGTTCGGGCCGTAAATTAAACAACGAGTACTTCCTAAGCAGATGTCGAAATTGACTTTCTGAAGATCGAGTACTCTCAAGGTTCCATTATATTTGCCTCCGTTAGCATTGTAATAGTCTCCTGCCATTTCGCGTAAGCATAGAACGTCCCAGATGTTGAGTGTTCCAGACAACGTTAGACGCGAGATGTGGTCTTTCATAGAGCCGAGCAGGTGTTTTAGCGTTCCTGGTGTTTTCACCGTTATATTAAACATCTCGTTATAGACCATGCCGTTGTTATTGTCGACGATGTTGGCAAAGTCGCCCCACCCATCGGCCAGCCAGTAGGGCTGGTATCTGCCTTCAGGTACAAAGAGTGCGCAGGCAATTTTGTTTACACCTTCAAACACATTTTGGTCTATTTTAATAGGATTAAACATGTCGGCGAAAATGCAAGCCAGGTTGGTGCACTGTGCAAAGGCCGATGCTCCGATGGCTGTTGTGCACCAGGATAAGTGTATATATTTAAACTCGCTACAACCATAGAACGCTCTGTCTCCAATTGTCGTATCTATGTCAGGAAAATCAAATTGTTTCAGGCTGCTGCAGCCTTCAAAGGCGCTTTTACCTATGGCGAGTTTGTTGCCATAGCCTTCCACAGTGAAGCTTCTAAGTTTGCTGCAGCCTTTAAAGGCTGCAGCACTAATATTGTTTACTATATTGTTGATGGTAATGCTTTCTAAATTTGTGCAGCCCTCGAAACCTGCAATGTCTATGCCCCCATCTGTAGGGTCTATGACCATTGTCTGTATGCTTGTGCAGTTTTTAAATGCCTCAGAACCTATCCACTTTATATTGCCTCCAATATAGTTTGTACGCAAACTACTGCATCCTGCAAAAGCATTGGAATTGATGTATTCAATACTTGATGGAAATTCTATATTCTCAAGTTTCTCGTCATTTTGGAACGCTTTATTATACACGTTGGTTAGCGATGAAGGTAACGAAACGGTTGTTAGGTTACTACAATTTTCAAAGGTGCTCTCTTCAATGGTCTTTACTCCTGAGGGTATCTTTATGCTTGTGAGACTTGAACATCCACTGAAGGCATACTCACCTATTTTCTCTACGAACGTTGGTATTGTGAGGTCTGTTAAGTTTTCGCACTCTGAAAAGGCGAATTCGCCGATAGAGCGCAAATTATATGGGAGCTTGACGGTGGTAAGACTTGTGTTACGATAGAAGACGCTATTTTCGATATACTGAATACTGGAAGGAAGAATAATTGTCTTGAGCTGGTCAAGATAGGCAAAGATACCTGATGGAAGCGTTTGTGAGTCTCTCCCTTGCACGTTTTTCCAATATTCTCTTTTGTTTGTATATATATCCAGACTCGACCATGACTCGAAATTCAGTCTAACGTTTTCAAGATCTAAGTACTCCAGCTTGCCAGGGTACTTACCCCAGTTGTGGTAGCATCCAGCCATTTCGCGCAAGAACTTGATGTCGTCAATGTTGATTGAGCCCGTGAGTTTTAGCGCGGTGATTGAATACTTTTTGGTTTCGCCCATCATCGTGTTGAGCGTACCAGGTGTTGCTACATTGATAGTGATAATCTGGTTGGCGTCCATGCTCACCCTCATGCTGCACAGTAGTATAAGCAGCGTGAGCAGCATGTGCTTTCTACTCATTAGCGAGGTAACGTGTTTCATCATACGTTATAATTAAAGTATTGTTGTAAGTTTTTTTGTTTTTCTGGACTGCAAAGTTACAAATATTTCGGCGTAGTGGCGCATAGTTTATTACAAAAGGTTCATTTCTATCAATAAAAAAAGGATGAGGCCCAATAGGAATGGGCTTCATCCTTTAAATATATCTTTAACAAATAAATGTTTGCGAAAGATAGGTCTCTAAAACAAATTAGAGGTTGGGGTTCATTTCTTTCCACTCAGCTACGGGAGGAACGATGCCGAGCTCTACAATCTCGTCGCGCATCTTGCACAGGTGCTCGTACGACTTAGCCAGAGCAGCCATCTCCTCTTCGGTACCAGCGGGCTCAGTGAAGTGAACGCCAGTAGCGTCGATAGTGGTAGGCATAGCCATCATCACGTTCTTGAAGCCACACTTATCGCAGTTTACGTAGCAACCTGCGGGCAGAGTGAACTTCTCACCACCCATAGCAGCCTCAATCATCTTAACAGCGTTGTAAGCGGGGCTCTGGAATGAAGAGCGGCCACGCAGCTTGATGATGTTTGAGCCACCCTGTACGGTGTGGTGCTTAATCTCTTCCCAACGCTCGTCAGACAGACCCATCTCAGTGAGGGGCTTGCCGTCAACCTTAACCTGTGAAGCGAATACGGCCATCTGCTCGCCGTGGCCACCATAGGTGTGAGCGCCAGTAACCTTATCCTGCTGTACGCCGAACTCGAGGGCGAGAGCCTGCTGCAGACGTGTAGAGTCGAGGGCAGCGAGAGAGGTGAGCTGGTTGGGCTTCAGGCCTGAGTGGATAAGAGCTGTGAGTGCTGTAACGTCGGCGGGGTTGAAGATAACAACCACGTGCTTAACATCGGGGCAATACTTCTTGATGTTGTCGCCAAAGTCGGCAGCAATCTGGCAGTTGCCTTTCAGCAGATCCTCACGTGTCATGCCCTCTTTACGGGGAGCACCACCTGAAGAGATGATATACTTAGCACCAGTGAAAGCCTCTTCGGGGTTTACGGTGTATGTGAGGTTAGCACCGGGGAAGGCGCACTGCTGCATCTCGTCGAATACACCATGAACACCGGGCTCATAGATGTCGTACAGACAGATATTAGGTGTAAGACCGAGCATCAAAACGCTCTGAACCATGTTTGAACCAATCATGCCGCCAGCTCCGACGATCACGAGTTTCTCGTTAGTTAAAAATGCCATAACTAAATTATATTTTAAGTTTACTTTGAATAGTTTCGTTGCTTGGTGCAATCGTTTGAGGTGCTTCTGAACATCATCTTGCAAATAGCGTGCCACAGGTGTTGTGTGCCATACATTATTTGCTTCTGTCTTTCCACTTGCAAAGATATAAAAAATTTGATTTATATTTGATATTTATTTAGTCTTTTATTTGTTGATAATTCTTAAAAAGCGTATCTTTGTTGTGTCAGGTTGTCAAAAATCTTCGTCACTTGTCGGCTGATAGCGTGTCGATGATTTCTGAAACATGCCTATTATATATAATAAGGTGAACAAATTGTTACTTGTTTGCCTACTTACTGAACACTTATAACGTATGAAAGAAATAGCTGAACGCCTATCGCGCTTGCGCGAACTGATGCGCCGCGAACACCTCTCGGCCTTCATCTTTCCCAGTACCGATCCCCATAATAGCGAGTATGTGCCCCAGCACTGGGAGGGGCGAAAATGGATGAGCGGCTTTACAGGGTCGGCAGGCACCGCTGTCGTTACCTTGACCTCGGCCGCAGTATGGACCGACTCGCGCTACTTTCTTGCTGCTGCCAACGAACTGTCAGACACTGAGTATCAGTTGATGAAAGAGCGTATGCCAGGCACCCCCACCATTGCCCAGTGGTTAGGGCACGAGCTGGCCGATGCCCCCACCACCGAGGTGGGCGTTGATGGCAGTTGTCTTTCGGCCGAAGAGGTTGAAGCCTTGGTGACCGAACTGCGTGAGAATGGCGGATTGACGCTTCGCACCAATCTCGACCCTCTGGCCGAGATATGGACTTCGCGCCCGCCAATACCCACCAGCAAGGTGTTTGTGCACCAGCAGCGCTATGCTGGTGTGTCGGCCCATGACAAATTGTCGGCCTTGCGTAGCCAACTGTCTCTTCGTCATGCCGATGGTATGCTGGTGTGCGCCCTTGATGATATTGCCTGGTTGCTGAACCTTCGCGGGCAAGATGTACACTGCACGCCTGTGTTTGTGGGCTATGTGTTGGTGTCGGTCGATGGTGCCACGCTGTTTGTTGACAAGGCAAAGCTCACGCCAGAGGTGGAACAATATTTGGCCAACGAAGGGGTAGGGGTGGCTCCCTATACCGCTGTGACCGAAGCCCTGCGCCACTATAACGACTATAATCTCTTGCTCGACCCCGCCGAGGTAAACTATACCCTGTGGCGTGCCGCCGCCCAGCTGCGTGTGGTGCGCGCCGCCTCGCCCGTGCCCGCCATGAAGGCCGTGAAGAACGAGACCGAGATAGAGGGCTTTCACCATGCCATGCTGCGCGATGGTGTGGCCCTGGTGCGCTTTTTGAAATGGCTGAAACCTGCTGTGCAAACGGGTGGCGAGACCGAACTGTCGGCTGCTGAGAAGCTTCGCGCCTTACGTGCTGAGCAACCATTGTTCCGCGACCTCTCGTTCGACACCATTGCTGCCTATGCTGCCCATGGTGCTATTGTGCATTATGAGCCTACGGCCGAGAGTGATGTGCCGTTGCGCCCCGAGGGGTTGTTGTTGCTCGACTCGGGAGCACAATATCTTGATGGCACCACTGATATTACACGCACCATAGCGCTGGGTCCAGTTACTGATGAAGAACGTAAGGTGTACACGCTGGTGCTGAAGGGGCATCTGCAACTGCAAAACCTCTGTTTTCCTGATGGCGCTTGTGGCTCGCAACTCGATGCTGTGGCACGTATGGCCATGTGGCACGAGGGCATGAACTTTATGCATGGCACCGGTCATGGAGTGGGGGCGTACCTAAATGTGCATGAGGGGCCGCACCAGATACGTATGGAGTGGCGCCCCGCACCGCTGCATGCTGGCATGACGGTAACCGACGAGCCTGGCCTTTATCTTGCAGGCCGTTTCGGTGTGCGCACCGAGAACACGCTGCTGGTGGTGCCATACCGAAAAACCGAGTTTGGCAGCTTCTTACGCTTCGAGCCACTCACGCTTTGTCCCATTGATAAAGCTCCCATCGTGCCCGAAATGCTGAACGACGACGTGCGCGCCTGGCTCAACGCCTATCATCGCCATGTATATGAGGCGCTGTACCCGCTGCTCGAGCCCGACGAACAGAAATGGTTGGCCGATGCATGTGCTCCGCTCTAACTATTTTGCACAAAAAATGAAAAAAAACGGCTAATTAGTTGTGTGATTGAGAAATAAGCCGTAATTTTGCAGTCCGTTAGTGGAAAGTTGTATCGTCTTGACGTACCGACCGCCCTCTGACAACAGTAAATATTATAAGTTTAATTTCTAAAAAAGTAAAACAAAAAATGATTATCGTACCCGTAAAAGATGGTGAGAACATCGAGAGAGCGCTGAAGAAGTTTAAAAGAAAGTTTGAGAAGACTGGTGTTATCAAAGAGCTCCGTGCTCGTCAGCAGTATAACAAACCCTCTGTACTGAAGCGTCTGAAGATGGAACACGCTATCTACGTACAGCAGCTCCGCGCCAACGAGGAATAATAACATCCCTCGAAAGGCTTTAGAATTATCTTAACAATACGAATACTTTTTAGGAGGTGTATTTTTTAGAAATTTATTAAAGCATTCAACATATATGCTTGGGTCGCGCTGCTAAGGTGGCGATGGCTCCAGAGAAGATGACAGAAACGTAAGGCAACACTTGCCACGCTTTTGTCATCTTTTTTGTTTTTATTTGCTAGTAGTTGGTATCGTAGGCTTTTCATTTGGCTCATATATGATATGATACAAGCCTGATTAACCCCAAAAATAAAAGAAGGAGTACACATTTTCGTTGAACGGGAAAATGCGTACTCCTTCTTTTATTTATTAAGCATTTAGACTTTGGGCGAAAGCATCCATGTCATTTGCAAGGTTTATGTTATCCTTGCGTAATTTGGAATACGATTCAACTCGAGATTGAATTTGGGATGTTTCAGAGTTGACTGAGCGCTGTGCTTCTGCAAGGATTTTCTTGTATTGTTCAACCGGAGCATTCAGGCCATTTTCAACGGCTGTATGAACTTTATCAAGAACTTCCGATACAGTTTGTCCTATGTTGGCTGCAACTGTTTCTTGTTGTTTGGTGAGTTCTTCTCGCATTTTGTCAGCAATCTTCTTTGTGATATTGCTTTCTATGTTACCGCCGACAAAAGCGCCGCCAACAAGAGCCGAAATAATCCAGGTGATTATAAGGGCAGGCCATCCCACAGGTGTGAACAGACTTACAATTCCTAGGACTATGCCGCCAACAAGAGTTGCGACCAAAGAAGCAACTAAGCCTTTCCAGCCGAACGCGCCTGCTGTAACCAAGCTTGCAGGATTAAGAAATGCACCTGCAATGGCTGAAAGAATACGATTTGTGTTACCAGCACTCTCTTCTTCATTGATAGATTCGCTATCAAGCGAAAGATTAAGTGTTGCACGCACTCTTTTCAGGTCAGCTTCATATGCTTCGAGGTTAGAATTTTGCTGTGCGATTAAATTTTCGAGTTGTGGCTTGACGTATCCGTTGACGAGCGATTCATCGCACCATTCAGCCATTTTTGTCTCTATTCGAGATTGAACATAGACAATGCATCCTTCTGTGAAGGCCGCACCAGTGCGTTTAGGATGCCACATGCTAATGCTTTGGTCGTCGTTTGGAGTAAATTCCTCTGTCCATTCAGCTAAATTGGGAATTATTTCGCTTAAGAAGAAGTGGCGACCACGATCCTTAGCGCCATTGATAATTGACGCACTGCTATAACGAAATTGAGAGAGAATTTCATTCGCTTTAGCTTGTGCTTGATTGAGCTTGTTTTGGGCATCATGAATGCGGTTAGACAAACCCGATTTATCCGAATTGGCTACTTCGATGAGGTCAGTGAGATGTTGAGTGGTGACACGATTAACTCTTCGAGTAGAGTATAGAGCTTTAAGCAATTTCATGCGTCCCTTTTCATTGAAAAGAATTTCGTCAAGTCGACGCTCAAGCGGTGGAAAATTGCTGCGGGAAAGCAGTTCGGGCTTATTATTAAGTTTGGCGTTAAGTGCCGGAAGCGACCCGACAAAGAAGATTCCATTTTCTCCTAAATCGGTGTACTTAGAAAGCTGATTGACGTAATGACGCTTTGCATCTTCAGCGTCATTTGTTCCGTTCATATCGTCGTTGTACAAAAGCACATCATAATATGTAAGTACAAAGATGATTGATTTATATCCCAAGGATATGAGACGTTCAATCTCCATCTTGTCAGCTGCACTGAATGCTTGGCTTGAATTCATGCAGTATAATATTGCATCTGCAGTAGGCAAATAATCTTTAGTGATTGCGTCATGACAAGTAGGATCGTCAAGCCCTGGTGAGTCAACAAACATAATTCCATGCTTGCAGATAGATAACGGATACTTAATAACAATCTTACTGAAAGGATTCTCAGCCTTTTTCTTGTCAGCAGAAGGCTGCGTGTGGTCAATGACAATGTATTTGGCAAGTTCTTCAATTTTTATTGGGAACGGCTTATTCCCACCAGCATATCCTTTTTTAGGATGAAGAATTGCCTCAGGTGATTCTGAATAAACTATCTCACCTATCACTGCGGTAGTGGGAGTGGGTTTGGCAGGGAGTAACTTTTGGCCCATAAGAGCGTTAAGAAAAGTTGACTTACCACTGGAAAACTTACCCATTACCAAAACACGCAAGGTGTCATCATTAAGCTGACCACTTGCATCACTTAGTGAGTCCATTGCCGACTTGTCTCCCAAGTTGGACTGCGCCGAGATTGCCGACTGTTTGTTGACAATTCCGAGCAATGTACCACAAGCTCTTTTGAATTGATCGGGGGTAATCATAATTATTTAATTAGAATTTCACTTAATTGATTGATACGAGCCATTATAGAATCCCATTTTGCAGAGCCAAAGTTGAAAATGGCAATTGCTTTCTCTTGCTCAATGGTTTTCTTAGACGATTCCATCCAGTCGGATTTCAGTGTTTGAAGGTGTGAGATAAGTTCGGCTGTAACTTCATGAATTTTTGACTCATAATCAGTAACAATCTGAAGGTTTGCTCTTTCTATAATGTCAGGAAGATGTTTCTTTATTTGCTCTTTTGAGTCATTGCTTTGTTTGCGCATAAAGAATTCAGCACCTAAGCCTGAAACCATACTTACGGCCATAATGATGCCTCCTATGCCAGATGTAGCAAATAAAGCTCCGGCAGCAATAACGGTTGCCGCTGTACCAATACGAGTTACAATTTTAAGCTTTTGAATATCGGCGATCGGCACTTCGTCAGCATTTTGTATGGTGCTTTTCCCTCGCTCGTTAACGATACCTGTTGTAAGCGAGATTTTGCATCTGAATTGTTTGAGCAATTCGTCTTGTAACCATTGAATGGTTTTTACCAATTCTTGATTAACCAGTTGTGTGGCTGATCCCATCTCGGAACGAACCATTTCTTCTAAACGGAATGGGAAATCTTTTTCCCAAATCAATTTAACATCGCCACATACATCAACATCATGAGAAAGGCGGCGGAGCATATCGTCTTTACGATCCGTCATAAAGGTACGCAGTTTATCAGAAATAACACTTATTCTTTGACGAAGCTTTGACTCTACTGAAAGCCATTGTGTAGACTTTTCGTCCAACTTAAGCATCTTATCTGTTGCGAGTTGCTCAATTGAATGTTTCTTTTCGTTACATTCGTCTATATGAGCCTGACAGATCTCGTATAATTGACCTATTGCTATGGTAAGATAAAAGTTATCAAAGTTAGAACGTATCGCCTTAACATTAACTTTTGAAAGACTTTTATCTACCTCGTCTTTAATAACCGACGCCGATTTGCTGATAGAGTCAGAGAGTAATGGTAAACTAACATTCGTAAATTCAGAAATGTTCGATTTTACATATGTGTATACCTCATTCTGATCCTCTTCAGACAAGAGATCTAATCTTGACAGAACAAGAATAGTAGACATATTAATATCTTTCAGATTATTCAAGATGAATAAATCCGTCCGATTTAACGCAGATTGAGCATTTATAAGATAAATGCAAACATCACATTTTGAGATGATTGAACATAGCTCCATCGGAGAGGTCTCATCAGGAACGATATCATTGTTTATTTCGAGGATAGAAAGGTTGTGATTTTTTAACCAGTCAGAATCAACAACAATTTCTGTACCTTTATTCTCTTGAACAAGAGAGTCTTCACTAACCTTACCATAATTAATGGTATAGTTAGTCTGCGATGGAAGATTAGAAACAGGCAATTTTGTCCCCAACAAGCCATTGATTAAGGTCGTTTTGGCTGTATTTGGCTGACCCATTATACCTAATCTTACATTGTCTGTGTTTAATGACGAAACATCTTTTATGTACTCATCATAGACGTGCTCTGCGGACAATTCTTCCGAAAGCTTTTTGAGAAGTTGTTTTTTATCCATTTTCGGGAGATTATTTGATTCTTAGAATTGCTAATTCGTGTTCTACATCATCTTGGACGTTTTGGAGTTCAATCAATGCATTCCGTAAACTCTTGACCTGCTCATTAAGGTCACATATTGTGGCTTGATGGTCTTGCATGAGTTTTTGCACGGCAACCCCATATTTTGTTATATGGTCTTGTGCAAAAGACTTTATTAAATTTAAATATTGTTGTTTTATGCTATTAATTTCGTTATCTACTTTTATTCTAAGAGATGAGTAAAACGATGATATTTCACTTTTTACTAATGGCAATGCAGAATCTCGCATTTCATCTGACTTATCTCCAGCAATTATTCCGCCAAACATTCCGATTGCACCTCCTACTAATGCACCTATGGGGCCTCCAACTAGGAACCCAACTCCAGCACCAGCGGCGGCGCCTCCTCCTGCCACTTTGTTTTCTTTCGAGTCAAGAGCTTCAATCTTTGACACAGCTATGTTAAAATTCAATTTTGGTGTTTTGAATTTAACTAGGTTAGTTGATGGAGCTGTTTGTGTCGGTTTGAGAGAAGGAAATTGGGAATAATGAGATGCAAAAACCTTTGACATTTCCTTCAATTGTATTCCAACGCAATTTTTAACTTTACTATTTATTGATGAATTAAGAGAAGATAATGCATCCTTAGCGGCTTCCTCAACCGCAGTTTTTATTTCAGGCATTTTTGATGTCTGAAAAGCTGTAAGAGACATGGGACCTTTATTGATTATGCTTGCAGCAGATGAATTGCTTTTTCCCATTGCAGAGGAAAAAGAGATTCTAAGTTTAGCAAACACGTCATTAATGGCATTAGAAGATGACACAATCATTTTATTACATACCATTTCTATCGCATCAACTTTGTGATCTTCTAAAAATTGTTTATCTTTTTTTATTTCAAGCTCTTTCTTCTGCAGCTTATCAGCGCAAAGCATTGCTACATCTTTGACCAATATGTTTACGTGCTCTGAAAGAACATATTCCTTGGATGACTGTAATTCAGACCATGTTGTTTGCACAAACTCACAAAATGCCTTTTTCAAGTATGGCCATTCGTGTTCTTTACCTAAAGGAATTTGTTTCACCGGCAACATAGTTACAGAACTTAGACCATATAATCTGGGCGAATCTATAGCCAAATCAGTTTTGATACGTTGTCTTACATAATCTAAGACTTCTTTACGTGAGGATGTATCGTCAAGGGTATCAATTTTCGTTACTATGTATGTGCACCTATGAAGACACCTTTTTAAATTTGCATTCAGGAATCGAGATAATGTCGCAGACATGGCTTGTTCCTGAGGTGTCAAGATAATTGCAGCATCAGCAATATTCTCAACCACGTTTCGAGTAATCTCTTGATGATTATCTACAGAATTAGAGCCAGGATTGAATCCAGGAGTATCAATAATAACTATATTTTTAGGTATTGCATTGCCTGGAACTTTGATTTTAAGAGACTTTACTGTCTTTGCAACCTGTTGATCTGATGTTATTATCGTAATAATTTGGTTTAGGTCAGATGCAGCCTTCTTATATTTAGAGATAAGATAATCTTTCAGACTATCGTAATTAGCCTCACTAGCCCCAAAATTTGCTCCGTCAAAGAATGATACCTTTAAGGATAAAGTTTTTGCATGACACTCAATATATGTGGCACATGCTGTTGTCGGCATAACAGCTTCTTTAAGAAGTCTAAAGCCGAGTAGTGCGTTAATAAATGTACTTTTCCCGGAACTAAACTCGCCAATAACAGCCAAATATAATTTAGTATCTTTTCGCTTCGATTGAATAGACTTAATTCTTTTAGATATTTCGCGACAGTCTGCTCCACTTAGATAAGAAGAGTTAATGATCTGTATATAATCCAAAGTAGCGTCAATGTTAATCATATGTATGAAGTATTAGCAATTATCATCAGATTGAAAGTCAAATAAATCCGCGTATAGACCAAGTATATCATCAAAAGCCGATGGATTAGCCAAAAGATCATCAACAAAGTTGTCATAGATTTCCATCGAACTCATATTGATGTCCATACCCGAAAGACGATTTAACGAATCGACAGGAATACCAGCGAAATTGTCGATTGGAGAGCAATCCCATGTAGGATTTGATGGAACAGAATCTGTTGATACCATAAAGCAGTTAGAATCTTTCCAAGCATCAATGAATTGGTCAGCAGGATAAGCCATTTGTCGATTTCCTGTGCCAGGATCTGTTACGATAACCTGAACATTGTCAGGGTCAGAAGTGTCAATGCCCACAACCACCAATGCATGATTAGCCTGTTCTCCGTACAGAGCATCCCAATCCTGTGTTTCATCTGGAAATGCAAGTTCGTAAGCATCCACTCCTACTATAATTTGATGACCTTGGGCTAATTCATTGGATAAGTTGAAAATATTGTTCCCTTGAGAACCATGAATGTCTACACCGTAGTACTCAAGTAATTTTCCGACCATATCCATGGGTGTTCCGTATCCTTCAGCATACCAACCGTTTTCTTTTGCTATCTCAATTAGTTCTTCTTGAGTAACGTCAATGCCATATTGTTGAAGAATCAGATGTTGTGACTGGATTGCACATGTGTCGTCATAGAATTGATAGACGGATGGATCGAATTCTATGTTTTGCGCAGGTAACCCATGAATTGTATCTGCTTCTTCTATTGGGATAGCAGACACACCAAGCATTGCACTACCAAGATTCGTATTGAGATTCTCGGCCATAGGATTCTCAATGCCTTCACCAGCTTCATCGAAATTGTGGTTAAAAATTTTGTCTTTAAGTGTTTCAAAATTACCACTCTTATAGGCTTTATAAACCAATAGACCAGCGCAAGGGGGTATAGCTATATTTGCTTTTGATGACATAAACCAAGTTTTTTATTCGTTAGTAAAATCTTTATTCCTCAACACTATAATTCTTAACTTTTATAATATCCTGAGCAACAAAAGTTCTTGGACAAGCCGAGCGGCCCAGGATTTTGCCATGTCAGAGGTATCACTTAACTTAGTATTGCAAAAACAATCAAGTAAAATCTCATCAGACATGGCAAAAGTACAAATAAAAACCGAGAAACTCACTCTTTTTGAGGAAATATTTTTAATCATGGAGCAATTTGACTCCATCTTATCATCTGTAATCGACTCAACCCTCGGGCTAAGGTGTAGTTCGTTCGGTTATCAGCACAGCGAAATCATTCGTTCTCTCGTGAGTATATACCTCTGTGGTAGCTCATGTAAGTAACTGTTCAAAATTAATTTTATAAATATGAATAATTCACGAATAAGTTCG
>OHUE01000410.1_pt1 | contig 24964 bp, 17 predicted proteins | sample 1579111 | NCBI WGS metagenome assembly OHUE01 (sample SAMEA3879524, study PRJEB24766) | human gut metagenome | biome: human-associated habitat; feature: feces | place: USA | collected 1985/1987 | reverse complement strand
TATAAGCGCGATGCTTACCTTACTTTAATAAGTATAAAGTTATATTTTTTTATCTTCTGTTGCGCAGGTCACACTGTTTTCCGTCAAACAGTTACTTTATTTACATAATTATTTCACTTTAACTTCTATACTATTTCAAAAGTTCATTAATCGTTTTTGTTGCCTGTGCAACAGATTGTCATTTTGAGTTTGCTAAAATAAATACTGCAAAGCAACAATTTAATATCCTCTCAGTTTTCAATTTGTCTTTAGAGAGATTGGGAGAATGCTGAAACGACTGCGAATTTAGTTTTGGCAATAAAAAATAACCAGCTGCGAACTGGTTATTTTTTTGCTTTCAAACAGTCACAGCCTAATGACTGTACGTCTATTTAAAGCTAAACAAAAGCAAAACCCATCCGCTAAAAACCGGACGGGCTTTACTTTTTTAGGGAGAGTTATCACAATAACTGCTTATTTAGCAACAGGGCCAATCATAGCCAGCATAGTACCTGCAGCAACTGCAGTACCGATAACGCCTGCTACGTTAGGACCCATAGCATGCATCAGCAGGAAGTTGGACGGATTTGCTTTTTGGCCAACAACTTGAGATACACGAGCAGCCATAGGAACTGCAGAAACGCCAGCGGAACCAATCAACGGGTTGGTCTTGCCACCGTCTACAATGCACATGATCTTACCGAAGATAACGCCGGCAGCAGTACCAGCTACGAATGCAACCAGACCCAGAACGATGATCAGCAGAGTCTTAGCGTTCAGGAAAGACTCAGCGCTCATGGTCAAACCAGTACCGGTAGCCAGCATGATGGTTACGGTGTTCATCAGAGCGTTTTGTGCGGTGTCGGACAGACGATCCAGGCAGCCAGCTTCTTTGAACAGGTTACCAAGCATCAGCATACCAATCAGAGCGGTTACGGAAGGTAACAGCAGAGAAATAACGATGGTGCACATGATCGGGAATGCAACTTTTTCGAAGTGAGAAACCGGACGCAGCTGCTCCATAACAATTTTACGGTCAGCTTCAGTAGTGAACAGTTTCATGATAGGAGGCTGAATCAGCGGAACCAGAGACATGTAGGAGTATGCAGCAACTGCGATTGCACCTAACAGCTGAGGAGCCATTTTAGCAGCCAGGTAGATGGAAGTCGGGCCGTCAGCACCACCGATGATGCCGATAGCAGCAGCTTCTTGTACGGAGAAGCCAAGCATCATAGCGCCCAGCAGAGCTACGAATACGCCAGCCTGTGCAGCAGCGCCCAGGAGCAGGGTTTTCGGGTTAGCCAGCAGAGGACCAAAGTCGGTCATAGCGCCTACGCCCAAGAAGATCAACGGAGGGAATACTTCGTGGTGAATACCATACATGATAACGGACATAACACCAGGTTCTTCGAAACCGTTTTTAGGAATGTTAGCAAGAATACAACCGAATGCGATCGGGGACAGCAGCAAAGGCTCAAAACCTTTACCAATAGCCATATAAAGCAGAACCAGACCTACAACGATCATGATTACGTGACCGCCTGTCAGTGCAGAGAAACCGGAGTCTGCCCATACGGAAGACAAAGCAACGAGAAATGCTTCCATTTAATATCCTCCCAATTTTCAATTTGTGGAAGGGGCTCTGCGAAAAGCCCCCTCCAAAGATCAAGGGTATTTAAGACTTACTGATATTGCGAACTATCGAGTAAGAATTAGAGAACGATCATAACGTCGCCGGTAGCAACAGTTTGACCTGCGGAAACGCGAACGTCGGAAACAGTGCCATCAGCCGGAGCCATGATTTCGTTTTGCATTTTCATAGCTTCCAGAATCAGCAGAACGTCGCCGGATTTAACAGCGTCGCCAGCTTTTACGTTAACGGACAGAACTTTGCCCGGCATAGGAGCGGAAACGGTGGTTGCACCAGCAGCAACCGGAGCAGCAGCTTTCGGAGCCGGAGCCGGAGCAGCTTTCGGAGCCGGAGCAGCAGCCGGAGCCGGAGCAGCTTTCGGAGCAGCTTTCGGAGCGGAAGCAACAACGCCTGCTTCTTCAACTTCAACTTCGTATGCGGTACCATTTACGGTGATAGTATACTTTTTCATGGATATAATCCTCCTTAAAATCTCGTTTTTTAATTAAAATTGCAAACTATATGCATTAGAAGCATTCTTTACGAACGCTAATAGCTTCAACACGACTGCTTACAGTCCATGCAGATTTAGCATCAATACGACGTACGCAAGCGATTTGGTCTGCGCTAACGCCGCAAGCTGCTACTGCTGCAGCGATAACAGCGATAATTTCGCTATCATCTTGAGCTGCTGCAACCGGAGCTGCAGCGGGAGCTGCTGCCGGTGTAGGAGCTACTGCCGGTTTAGCAACTTTTTTTTTAGTCGGATCGATAACTTGGAGTAAGTTCATCAATATGCCCAGAGCGATCAGTACGCCGAATACGATGGTCATATTGATTAAAGCAATCAACCAAGGATTAGTAGTAACAGGACCCATTTATTTCACCTCATCTTATCTTAAAATAGGTTGTTTAAGCACTAAGCAACTGCTTGTGAATTACAAAGGAATGTTGCCGTGGCGTTTTGCCGGACGGGTTTCGCGTTTGCTTTCCAGCATTTGCAGAGCGTTGATGATGGTGGGACGAGTATTTTTCGGTTCGATAACCATGTCAACCATGCCGCGCATTGCTGCTTGGTACGGAGTAGCGAAGTTGTCGATGTACTCTTTAGTCTTAGCTTCAACATCAGGATCTTTACGGAAGATGATGTTAGCAGCACCAGCAGGACCCATAACTGCGATTTCAGCGGTCGGCCATGCGATAACTTGGTCAGCGCCCAGGTCTTGAGAGCACATTGCCAGATAGGAACCGCCGTAAGCTTTACGGGTAACCAGAGTGATTTTAGGAACAGTTGCTTCAGAGTAAGCATACAGCATCTTAGCGCCGTGACGGATAATGCCGCCGTATTCTTGGTTGCAGCCAGGCAGGAAGCCAGGAACGTCAACCAGGTTCAGCAGAGGAATGCCGAAAGCGTCGCAGAAGCGGATGAAACGAGCGGATTTATCGGAAGCGTTGATATCCAGGCAGCCAGCCATAACTTTCGGTTGGTTAGCAATGATACCTACGGTTTGACCATCCATACGAGCGAAGCAAGTGATGATGTTGGTTGCCCAGTATTTTTGGTTTTCATAGAATTCGCCGTTATCTACGATAGATCTGATTACATCATACATATCGTAAGCTTGGTTGGAGTTGTCCGGCAGCAGAGTGTTCAGGCTGTCGTCGGTACGCATCGGGTCATCACCAGTCTCTACGATCGGAGCGCCTTCAACGTTGTTGGAAGGCAGGAAGGAGAGCAGGTAACGGATTTGTTGCAGGCAGTCTTCGTCGTTTTCAGCAGCAAAGTGAGCAACACCAGAAGTGCTGTTGTGGGTCATAGCGCCACCCAGTTGTTCTTGGGTTACATCTTCACCGGTAACGGATTTAACTACTGCAGGGCCGGTAATGAACATTTTGGAAGTGTTCTTTACCATGTAGATGAAGTCGGTCAGTGCCGGAGAGTAGCAAGCACCACCTGCACAAGGACCTAAGATGGCCGAAATCTGCGGAATCACACCTGAAGCGATGGTATTCTGATAGAAGATAGAAGCGTAACCTGAGATACTGCCTACACCTTCCTGAATACGTGCACCACCTGAGTCGTTCAAGGCAATCACCGGAGCACCGTTCTTCAATGCCAGTTCCTGCACTTTCACAATCTTCTGTGCACCTGTTGCGCTCAGTGTACCGCCGTATACGGTGAAATCGTATGCATATACGTACACCAGACGTCCGTCAATCTTACCGTAACCACAAACGATACCGTCACCCGGAATGTGATTCTTATCCATTCCGAAGTCTGTACAGTGATGGATTACGAACTTGTCCATTTCATTGAACGTACCCTTATCGAGCAACATGTCGATACGTTCGCGGGCTGTCATGTGACCGTTAGCGTGCTGTCTTTCCACGCGTTCTACGCCACCACCCTGAGAAGCAAGCTTATCCAGCTCCTCAAATTTCTTATATTGTTCTGCTGTTGTCATTGTTCGTCTTCTTTAATTACATCCAAAGTCATTATCACCTGATTGCTGTTGACAGAATCTCCTTCGTTTACCAAGATTTCCTTCACTACGCATTCGCTGTTTACCTTGTAGTTGCTCTGCATCTTCATAGCTTCAATCACTACTACGATATCACCAGCCTGCAGACGGTCGCCTGCTTTCACCGGAATCTTGACTACCTTACCCGGCATCGGAGAAACAATCTTATCCTGCTGTTTCTCGTCACCGCCCTTGCGCATACGCAGGTATTTAGCCTGTGAATCGATGATGTCAATGTTGTATGACTGATAATGTGCATTTACAGTATAGCTTTTTCCACCTTCCTTACGAATCAGTTCGGCATTGTACGACTTTCCTTCGTGCAGAATGGAGCAGCTACCATTTTCGGCCATCACGATGTCTACATCGTATGGAACTCCGTCAATGGTCAACTGTACCTTGTTGCCTTCTTTGCTGACCAATGTCACATCCGCAACTCTGTCTCCTATATGTATTTCCATAATCTTCTACTTTAATTCAAAATACTTAGATTCTCAGCACACCTTTTTTCAGGCCAAACTCACGCCAGCGGCTGATAGGACGGTTGTCGCTTGATGCCGACTTGTTTTCTTCCAGGTTCATCAGGTAGTCAATGTAAGCCGCAATCATGGCGATGTTTTCAGTTTCCTCTTCTTTCTGTCCGGCCCACTCACGCAGCATGTCCTGATGTTTCGGGATGAACAATGTGTTGTAATGTCCTTCTACAAAATCGGGCACGTTCATGATGTGACGCAGGTAACCGATATTGGTCTTCAAACCGGTAATCTTGTATTCGTACAACACGCGGCGCATACGTTCGATAGCAAACTCACGAGTAGTAGCCCATACAATCAGCTTACCAATCATCGGGTCATAATAGATAGGAATTTCGTAGCTTTCATACACATAGCTATCGATACGCACTCCGATACCGTTCGGTTCCATCAGCTGACGGATGACACCCGGTGAAGGCATGAAGTTGTTTTCTGAATCTTCTGCACAGATACGGCATTCGATGGCATGTCCGCGCTGTTTCAAATCTTCCTGCTTGAAGTGCAACGGCTCGTTATTGGCAACACGAAGCTGTTCTTTTACCAGGTCGACACCTACCACTTCTTCTGTAATAGGATGTTCTACCTGCAAACGGGTATTCATTTCCAGGAAGTAGAAATTGCGGTGCTTATCGACCAGGAATTCAATTGTACCAGCTCCTTTATAGTGTACAGCCTTGGCTGCTGCTACAGCTGCCTCACCCATTTTCTGACGCAATTCAGGAGTTACAAAAGGAGAAGGAGTTTCTTCTACAATTTTCTGGTTACGGCGCTGGATAGAACATTCACGCTCGAACAGGTGTACGGCATTTCCGAAATTATCTCCCAGAATCTGGAATTCGATATGATGCGGTTCTTCCACAAATTTTTCCAGATAAACGGTGTCGTCACCAAATGAAGACATAGATTCTGAACGGGCAGTATTATATGCTTCTTCTACTTCATCTTCGCTGTGAATCAGACGCATACCCTTACCACCGCCTCCCATAGAAGCTTTCAGCATGACCGGATAACCGATTTTATTACAGATTTCCTTTGCCTCTTCTACACTCTGCAACGGCTGTTCTGTACCCGGAACGACCGGCACTCCAGCTGCAATCATGTGTTTACGGGCAGAAATCTTGTCACCCATCGCATCCATCGTTTCAGGATCCGGACCAATGAAGATAATACCTTCCTGACGGCAACGGCGTGCAAATTCTGAATTTTCAGACAAGAAGCCATATCCCGGATGAATAGCATCTACTCCATGACGTTTTGCAGCCATGATAATTTTATCTATGTTCAGATAACTTTCGCGAGATGCTGCCGGACCTATCAGGCAAGCCTCATCTGCATAAAGTACGTGGCGAGCCGTTCTGTCGGCTTCGGAAAAAACTGCTACGGTACGGATACCCATTTCACGGCAAGAACGCATCACGCGCACAGCAATTTCACCACGGTTAGCGATTAATACTTTGTGTATCATGCTTTATGTTTTAATAATGATTTCTTTTGATGCCGGACTATTCTCATATAGTCCAATAAACTGAGCATCTGCATGCCCCTCATAGTCGATTCGGCACAAATGCCCCAAAAACTGTGCAAAAATAGCAAAAAAAGAGACACCGTTCCAACGAATGTCTCTTTTTTTGCCAAATTGCTACTCTTTCCCTCAAAAATACCTAAAAATGAGGAGAGGATTATCTATTTAAAAACAATAACGCAAAGTCGAGTTTGCAAAACAATGAAAACAAACAGAAAGCCGCATTAACGGGCCTGTCTTACTGTATGCAACACTTTGCCTTCCTTATTAATCATATACAGGCACAATTCTTTCTTATCGGCAGAAATCAAAGAGAAACCTGTCTCTCCGCTACAGAACACAGTGCCTTCTACAGCTTTTACCTTGCGGCTTAAAGATGCGGAAGTGTTCACTACATAATCAATCTTGCTTCCTGCTTTACGAATATGCTGGAAGTTATGGATATGTCCGCACAAGTACATGTTTACATTGTTATGCTTGCGCAAAATGCTGTCCACTCGTTTTTCCATATCCAAGCGTTCCGAATCATTCTTGTCTGTATCCGCATAAATAGGATGATGACCTACGACCAGGACCCAATCTTCTTTGGCAGATGTCAGTACAGAATCCAGCCATGCCAACTGCTTGTCCATATCTTGCTTGCATGCATCCGGATATTTCTCCGTATCCTCACGGTATTTATCCAACAGAGGAGCTGTGTCAATCATTACCAGACGCACCGTAATATCATCGTTCTCCAGCACCTTTGTGTAATAACGTGCCGGCATCTCCCAACGGGCACTCACCTGACTATAGTCCAATACTGCCTGCGTATTACCACGATATTCATGATTACCCAATATAGGATACCATGGAATCATCAGTTCCGGATGGCTGTACACCAATTCGTAGTTGGTCATCCACAACGGGTCGTTTACACTGCGTACGCCTTCAAAGTGATGCACATCGCCAGCAGCTACTACAGCTTCAATATCTACATTCTCTGCCATCTGACCCATCAATTCGGCAATAGGTTTCTGGTCGTAATATCCATTACGGCCCAAATCATTTGCCAGATAAAAATTCAAAGGCTTCTCCAATGCCTTCCACTCAGAAGGACCTTGTGCAAAAACTGCCCATACCGATAAAAGCAGACAACATGTACAGAAAATTCTTTTTAATGAGATCATAATCATTTTAGTTTTATCAATTATTTATTTGTTATTGCAAAGGTAAATCCTAATTCTGAATAAAATCAGGAAAACTCCTCTACAGAAAATTTTCAAAAAATAAGTCCGAAACACAACTGTCCGGACTTATTCGTCTAAGGAAAAATGCAGTTTCACAACTGCCTTAACAAAACCTAGAAAAGGATGTTATTATTTTGTACCGTATGCTCCAAAGCGAGCTTCCACTTTCGGAGAGGTATAAGTCACTCCATTTACTTCCAGACCTGCTGCGAAATAAGGCTGCATAGCTTCATCATTACCATTGTAAGCACCAGTCAGTACCGGTGAACCAGCCTGTACATGGAAGTCCCATGCATCCTGATATACATAATCAGTCAAACCAACTTCATTAATCGGATAGTTTACGAATTTCGGATCATTAGTAGCGCATGCCTCCTGTGTCTTTGTAATTATACTGTGTGCATCTACCACTCCTTCATTATAATCTTCATGCGCATAAGCATATCCTTCCCAAGAGTAAGCCACACCTGACTCATCAGCAAACACGACGTCACTTTTCTGTGTACCTGAAGCATAGTAGTTATAGTCAATAACCGACTTATCATTGTATCCTTCTTCCGGATCATTTGGAATGTCAAAGCTAGGAGTCATGGCTCTGAACTTACAGTTCACCATCAGGTTATTGAACACATTAGCCAATGCATTCTTTTCTACATACACGCCACCACCTTTTTCACCGTCACGACGCCATCCTGCATTAATAATGGTATTGTTGTATGCCTGGATTTTTGCCATATCACGTGTTTCACTCTGACCTGAGCTGGAAAGTTTCAAGCCGTTGGTGTTCGGGCTAAACATTACGTTTCCAGCTACATCGACCACACATCCTGCTTTTACGTTTACAGCTTCTGCACCATCATATCCGTTTGCAGCAAACACATTGTTAGCAATAATGGCATTTCCACCCATCAGATAAATACCATCTGACCATCCGTTGCGCAATACAGAGTTGGTAATGACATAATGTCCATTGATGTTATTGGTTGTAATCTGCGGATATGCATCATCTCCAGCGGTATATACTTCAGTTGCAGCAGCAGGAGAACCTTCTACAACCTGACCTCCTGTATACTCAATGATTGTATGGTCAATCAACATTTCCTCACAAGTGGATGAAGCCACAATACCTCCCCAAAGACCTGCAAAAATATTTTCTTCTGTACGTTCATCTTCCGGAACAGAGAACAAGATAGGCTTTTCAGCAGTACCTTCACAATACAAGTTCCCGTTTACGGTAAATTCTACCGGAACATGATTAGCTCCTACTCCCGCTGTACTTACAATAATTTTCACACCTTCTTTGATTACAAGGCTTTTACCTTCGGGTACTGTGTAATGGTTAGTCAGATTTACTGTAGTATCTGCAGGCCAGACAATGATGTCGCCAGTTGTCTCTCCATTTCCACCATCGGTATTTTCATCGTTATTTCCATCATCATCGTTTCCGGGAGTCTCAGTTCCATCCCCGTTTGCAATCGGGTCTTCTTCTGTACAAGCAGCCATAAAAGACAATGCTATCAGAGCCGTTCCGGCCAACAAATAATTCTTCAGTTTCATTTTGTAATAATTTAGAAATGTTAGTCAATATAGTTCTTTATCTCTTTATTATAGTTTGTATCTGATTCCCAGCATAAATGACTGTCCGTGCCATTCCTTACGTTCTATCACATTGCCATTATTACGTTCGGAATTGACATTCTCCGTACGAGGGCCACTTTGAATAAAGCGAAGCAAAGGAGTATCCAGCAAGTTAGATGCCTTGGCAAAAAGGCTGATACCGTTCTTAAAGCTTTTCTCTACAGAAGCATCCAACTGCATATACCCATCTTCCCATATATCGTCATCATACCAGTTAGAAATATCGCTCAAGCGCTTTCCGGTATAACTTCCGGCAATCTGTCCTTCCCAGCCATATTTGGTGCTTTTGAACAGCAATGACAGGTTAGCTACATGGGCAGCCTGACCAAACAACGGACGTGTCTGAGTGCATGCCTTCACATCATTTCCATCCATAATTCGCTTTTCGGTCGTAATGGAAGAATGCGTGTAAGTATAATTGGCTTTTATTCCAAACCAGTTAAAATATTTCATTACATCCACTTCTACTCCCAAGTTGGTAGCATTACCAAAATTCATCGGCTTATAATAGGTATCCTGTCCTTCATTCAGCAATCCGTATTCAATCGGATTCTTCAGTTTCTTGTAAAACATACCCACCATGAACTGCTCGGATGATTTCGGGAAGAATTCATAACGCAAATCGAGGTTATCGGCTACCGTATGCTTCAAATCCGGATTTCCTTTTTCTTTATAATCTTCATTGATAATGCTGTAAGGAACAATCTCAAAGAAGCTGGGACGATTGATGGAACGGGCATACGAGAAACGCAGATTCGCATTTTTATGTACTCCATATTTTGCATGGAAGCTCGGCAATACATCCGTATATTTCTGGTATCCTTCAGGATCTGTATTTTCTGTAGGGAACTTCAAAGTGTAACCTTGATTGGTATGTTCCACACGAACTCCGGCAATAAATTCCCATTTCTGGTATGTGTATTTCACCATTCCATACCCTGCACCAATCTTTTCAGTGGCATCATAGTTTAACGGGTCACTGATGTTACCGTATTTAAGCGGGGTAAACAAGATTTCATCGTAGTTATTCCAGTCCTCTCCCTGATACTGCGGATCTTTCACTCCCGTAGCAGAGTTAAAAGTATATTCATTGAAAAAGCTGTCACGTTTCTTATCACGGTACATACCTCCTACTGAGAAGTCGAATACAGAACCTCCATCCAGTTTCAACTTATACATCAAATCAAGGTATCCTGCCTTGTCCTTATCGGAGTTATGTTCCCAACGACGGATGGCTGCTCCAGAAGTCTGTACATGGTTACCCAGCAAAAAGATTTCCGCATTATCCGGTGTTTCACTGTATGCCTTTGAAAGTACAGCCGACCAATTCAAACGAAGCACACCGCCTTCCAGAAAGGCATGTTCACCTTTCAGCGTGGAATTGATAATATACTGATGATTCCACTTCATACGTACAGCTCCTTCCTTATCGTCATGCCCGTCACGTACTTCTGCTTCTCTCATATCCATATATCCATTATACCAGGTCAGTTTATGATTGGCATTGATATGATAATCCAGCTTGGCATGTGCCCCGATACGAGTCTGTTGCGAAGAATAATTTCGGTATTCGATACCATTGTGGGTTGTTCCCGGCTGATAATACAGCTGGCTTTCTTTTCCTCTATACGTATTCAGGTAACTACCTGCCAGCATCACACCCAATTTATTGTTAAAGAAGCGGTCACCGTAAGATAATCCGGCAGTCAAATCGGGCAACGGCTTGTTCCATTTCATCCGCAAATTATCTGTCGTAAAGTTATCCATTGTCACACGGCTGTCTTCCGGCATGCCCATCTGCTCGTAAGGAGATTTCTTCACAATCGCTCCATGATTGAACGACTGGAAATCGCGGTCAAAATACATTGCATTGTAACCGGTTGACAGATTCGCTGTAAACTGACGTTCAGAAGGCGCATCCTTCATAATCAGATTAACAGCTCCACCGATTCCGTCACCCTCCATGTTGGCAGTCAAAGATTTGGTCACTTCCAAACGGTCCAGCATTTCTGACGGGAAAATATCCAGCGGTACAAAACGGTTCTTGTTGTCCGGACTCGGAATTTTTACTCCGTTTACCAAGGTATAGTTGTAACGCTTATCCATACCACGAAGAATCGCATACTGTCCTTCACCGCTACTGTTACGTTCAATTGTCACACCAGACATTCGCTGAATCACGTTGGCTACCGTAATATCCGGAGAAAGCTCTATCGCCTTCGCACTCATCACATTCACCACGTTCATAGCCTGACGTTCGATACCTCTTGCACCAGCTTCCGTTCTTCCCGGATTAGAAGCTACCACCACCACTTCATCCAAAGCGACGTCGTCACTTTTCAAAGGAATTACAATTTCTTTCTTATCTGCTGCTATGCTAACTTCATATTTTTTATAGCCCACATAAGAACAGACCAGCGTATATTTGTCTCTGTTCACCGACAGATTAAAACTTCCGTCCAATCCGGTTACCGTTCCTTTTCCTGGGTCTTCCTTTACAATCACCGATGCACCTATAATCTCCTCTCCAGTCTGTGCATCCTTAATTTTACCTTTTATCACACCAGCTTGAACTCCAGCCGACACCAGTGATAACAATACCAATACAATCTTAGATTTCATTTGCTTTCCTTATTTGCCGCAAAAGTATCCCGTATGATTTTCATAGGTATTGCATAGAGATTTCTATTGTGTTACATTTACACCCAATATCCTTTACAATAAAAAAGAGGTACTTTCAGGTCCAGCCCGCAAATACCTCTTTTTACAAACATATTACAAATACGATTATTTATCCTTACTTTCTGGAAGGGAAATTCCTTTTACAACCCGCTTCCAGTATTCCCTTACATCGTTCCAATGATAATAAGGTGAGACATCTGTCTGCAAAGGGAGTGCGACTTCACGCTCATTCAGCAGCAATTTCACCAAAATATCCTGACTGCCTCGTTTTCGATAGAAAATAAGCTGAACATTACCACACATCGGAATCAGGCGATAAGTGCGATATGTATCCGCTATTTTATTCCAATCGGCAGTTTCCTTTTGCAGTGCATTTATCCCCATCAACGTAGCCAGCGGAGCCAGGTTCGTGTCATGCCCGTAACGTAATGTCACTGCATTTTTCCGGGAAGCAATTACCGTATCGGCTGTTTCTATGAAATTATTCAGTAGATTTCTTTCCAGCTTATACATGCACGCATCGCTCAACGGAGAAGGCCCTTTTTCGTAATACCATTCAAAATTATTCCGCTGCCACAAATCATATTGTTCTTCGGGAGTAAATAAAAAAGAAAGATCCGGTTGCTTGTAACTACTTTGACTGATGCCATGAAGTTCAAACAAGTCCATCATCAGTTTTGCGGCATCCACATGCTTTTCCACATAAACAGAGTCACGGAAAATCTGTTTCATCAATCGTTCCGGATGTACATAAACACTATCGGCAGCACGATACACAGAATCCACATTCTCCAAATGCTGTGCTTCATACAAAGGATTCTTATACTTTATATAATAAGCATCCGCTTCACTGGTCTGTGTCGTAACATTTAGTTTAGGGTTCAAACCTTTCAATTCCACGCATCCGGCAGCCATGGAAAGAAAAGCACGGGTCTTGTATGTGGAGCGTGCATCCACATGCGTACCGTCACTGAACACCTCAGGGTAACGGTGGAACATCCGGTCTATCAACTCCCGATGCTGCTGTGCTCCCTTCGGAGTCAACTCTCCATAACGTCCCTCTGCCTCCTGGGCCAGAGAAGCCACCACCTTCAGCACACGCTTTCCATCTGGGGTCAACACTCCCTCCTCGTCTGCCTCAAGAAGGAGTGACAACGGCGCAGCATATTTCTTCTCTTTTGTAAGATACCGGGAGCCATGCCGGGCAAACATGGATATATAAAAAGGTTCATATCCAGCAGGAGCCGGAGTCAACTTCTCCTCCGGAGCCTGATAAGCATAATATTTTCCTGCAGCCAATGCCGGATTCTTTCCAATCTCCTCACGTGCACTTTGTCCCTGCACCCACAAAGGAAAAGCCAGGAACAGCACAATCCATCCTCTTTTCTTCATATATTTTCCAAATTTTAGGCGTGAAGTTACACCATTACTCCACTTAATCCTCTCTTATGCAACTTGGAAAATCATGAAAACACTTCCCATGAAACAGAAATGAAATCCTCTTGTCACTACTTTGAGAAAACGGCTACTTTGCTTCTATACTGACAATTTCCTGCAAGATGCTTACCGCACTCTTCACATCTGTCACTTTCGATACCACCATGCTGCGCCGTCCGTTCTGCTCTCTCAGATTGCAATAACGAGGATTCTTGGCCATGTAATCAATAAACTTGCCGAAAGCCATACTCTGATAATACGGACTATCCAAGTTGCTGACGAAGTAGAGCGTCATCCGTTCTGCCTTCAATACCACTTTTTCCACGCCCAAACGCTTAGCCAGACGTCTCAACGGGACAATACGCAACAACTCTTCCCCTTCTGGCGGTATTTTCCCGAAGCGGTCAACCAGCTTGGCCTTAAAGGTTTCCACATCCTTATCCAGTTCAAGTTTATCCAGTTCACGATACAGCAACATTCGCTCACTACTGCTTGGAATGTACTCATTCGGGAAGAGCAACTCCAGGTCACTTTCCACCGTACATTCATCCACAAACTCCTCTCCACTGATTTTTTCTTCGCCCGCTTTGATTTCCTCGGCATACAAATCGGCAAATTCCTCATTCTTCAGTTCTGTAACCGCTTCATTCAGAATCTTCTGATAAGTTTCATATCCCAAATCCGCAATAAAACCACTCTGTTCTGCACCCAACATATTTCCAGCTCCACGGATGTCCAAGTCCTGCATGGCAATGTGAATACCACTGCCCAAATCACTGAAATTTTCAATGGCCTGCAAGCGACGTCTGGCTTCCGGTGTAAGCGACGACAAAGGTGGTGCCAGCAAATAACAGAATGCTTTCTTGTTGCCTCGTCCCACTCGTCCGCGCATCTGATGCAAGTCGCTCAATCCAAAATTCTGCGCCTGATTGATAATGATGGTGTTGGCATTAGGAATGTCAATTCCACTCTCAATAATCGTTGTGGCCAACAATACATCATAATCATAATTGACAAAGTCGAAGATAATCTTCTCCAGTTCTTCCGGCTGCATCTGTCCATGCCCGATACATACCCGACAATCCGGTATATTCCGCAGAATCATCGCCTTCAATTCCACCAGATTCTGAATGCGGTTGTTCACAAAGAAAACCTGCCCGTTGCGGCTCATTTCAAAATTGATGGCTTCGGATATAATTTCTTCATTGAATGTATGCACTTCTGTCTGAATAGGGTAACGGTTGGGAGGAGGCGTCTGGATGACAGACAAGTCTCTGGCCCCCATCAAAGAGAACTGAAGGGTACGCGGAATAGGAGTTGCCGTCAGTGTCAGTGTATCTACATTAACCTTCAACTGGCGAAGCTTTTCCTTCACGCTTACGCCAAACTTCTGCTCCTCGTCAATGATAAGCAGACCCAAATCCTTGAATTTGACACTTTTGCCAATAATCTTATGCGTACCGATAAGGATATTGATTTTACCGTCGGCCAGCTCTTTCAGAATACGGCTTGTATCCTTTGCCGTACGTGCCCGGCTCAGGTATTCCACCTTACAAGGCATATCCTCCAAACGTTTCTTGAAAGTCTGGAAGTGCTGATAGGCCAGTACCGTAGTCGGCACCAGCACCGCCACCTGCTTGTTGTCAGTCACTGCCTTAAATGCGGCACGGATAGCGACCTCTGTCTTACCAAAACCCACGTCGCCACAGACAAGACGGTCCATCGGCTTATCACTCTCCATGTCCGCCTTTACTTCCTGAGTAGCCTTTAACTGATCCGGAGTATCTTCATACAAGAAACTGGCCTCCAGTTCGTGCTGCAAAAAGCTGTCCGGACTATATTTAAACCCTTTCTCCTGTTTACGCTGAGAATAAAGTTTAATCAAATCACGGGCAATATCCTTGATTTTAGTCTTCGTCCGTTCCTTAATTTTTTCCCAGGCTCCTGTGCCCAGCTTACTGATACGGGGCTGTTCTCCTTCTTTTCCTTTGTACTTGGAGATTTTATGTAATGAATGAATGGACACAAACACCACATCCTCATTCTGGTATACCAGTTTGATGACTTCTTGCGTAGTGTTTCCGTTCGGAATACGCACCAGTCCTGCAAAGCGTCCGATACCGTGGTCGATATGTACCACATAATCGCCCGGTTCAAACATATTCAGTTCCTTAAGCGACAATGCCACTTTTCCACTACGTGCCTTATCACTGCGAAGGTTGTATTTATGGAAACGGTCGAATATCTGATGGTCCGTGAACACACAAACCCGCAACGCATGGTCCACAAACCCTTCATGCAACGTACGATCTACCGGTTCAAAAGTAATGTCATCGCCTCTTTCCTTGAATATATCTTTCAGACGTTCCGTCTGCTTCATGCTGTCCGAGCAGATATACAGACGGTATTTCCGTTGCAGAAAATCGGTGAAAGAACTTGCTACCAAATCAAAATTCTTATGGAAAATTGGTTGTACGGAGGTCTCGAACGACAAGCGTGCCTGCGGAGTTCCTAAGGCTTTATGTCCGAAATCTACCCGGAAGAAATCAAGGGCACGCACCGTGAATTCGGCTCCGTCAATCAGTTTTTTGGACAAATTCATCAGTTCCGTCTGCTCGCCTTCATACGCTTTCAGTGCCTGAGGAGAAACTGCCTCATCGTGTACGGCCTGAATGCGTTCACGTACCCAAAGCAAATCTTTTACCCACAGCGTAGCGTCTTTATCCACGAAATCCAGAAAACAAATATCCGCTCCTTCCGTTCCCGAAAGTTCAGGTACAATACAGATAGAATCTTTCTTTTCTTTTGACAACTGAGTCTCTACTTCAAACGTACGCAAACTATCAATCTCATCTCCGAAAAAGTCAATTCGGTACGGATATTCCGATGCAAAAGAATACACGTCAAGAATGCTGCCGCGCAAGGCAAACTGTCCCGGTTCATAGACATAGTCCACATGCTCAAACCCATACTTGGAAAGCGTCTCCATCAGTTTGACCGTATCTTCCTGCTGTCCCACTTTCAGGGTCAGCATCGCATCCGAAAGCCGTTTCCGAGAAACCACTTTCTCTGCCAAAGCTTCCGGATAAGTGACTACCGTGACCGGCTTCTTCTGCTCCAGTCTGCTCAGCACTTCCGTGCGAAGAATTTCATTGGCTGCATCTTTCTGTCCGTATTTGATGGCACGACGGTAAGAAGACGGGAAAAACAGAATATCAGCCTCTCCGTCCACCTGTACCAGGTCATGGTAAAAATACCCGGCTTCCTCCAAATCATTCAGTATAAACACATGAATTCCCGGCATCGTCTTGACCGATGCCGAAGCAAATAAGGAAGCACACGAACCGTGCATGCCTTCCAAATAAACAGTCTTTATATCCTTATTTTTACGTAAAGAAGCCAAGCCTGCCACATTAGGATGCTTGGCATATACCTCTTGAAGCTCTTTTATACTCATTGTCTCATCAATAGATGCTGCAAAAATAAGCAATCTCATTTGAATATGCGCACAAAAAACAAAGAATACCGCAGCAACTCTTCCTTAAAATTTGAAGCTGATGCTTCCGTACGGCAAACAATTTCCTCTCCAGTGCACGGAATAAAAACTCAAAATATCCTCTTCGGAAGGGTTTCCCACGACATTATACACGCCCAAACGAAGCAACAGCAATTTCTCACCGAATGATTTCCGGTAAGAATAGCCCACATCTACCCGGTAGTTCAGCGGCTCACGCTTTTCACGAAAATCTTCCACCGACAAAGGCTCATAATCTTCATTCAAGAACCGGACTTTTCCGGAACGCAACATCCCTCCAACAGAGAAAGAAGAACGAGTCGTCAGCTGATACGACAAAGCTCCTCCCAACTGATGAGGTACATCGTACAAAGAGGGCACCTTCCCTTTTTCCGGCAATGCACCAAACCACTCCCGGCTTCGAGAGTAAGCATACGACAGTTGCAGGCTCCAACGCTTCCAGTGCTGATACAAATATCCCTTTACCCCATAACTGTCTCCATTTCCTACCATCAAGTATTTCTGCCAGCTCTCATCTTCAACCCACGTGTCCGGGCGCAAAGCCAGCACATTCCGTCTTGTTTTATAGTACACAGAGACTTCACACTGTCCCGAATCCATAAAATGCTTCCAACCCATCTCATAATGTTCAGAAGAGCGAGGCTTGAAACCGTCAATGCTGGGCATTCTGAAATCTGTGGGCAAAGAGAAGCTGTCGAAACGAAGGAAATGATAAAACTGCTCCATCTTCGAAAAGTTCAGATAAAGCAGATTTCTTTCCGACGGGAAGTATTTCACCGACAAACGTGGCTGAATACTATAGTACGACCGGTGGTGTTCTGGGCAATAGGCTACTCCATGCACACCCACCTGTACTGAGAATTCTGGAGAAATGCGCAACAGGTTGTCATAATAAACCGACACCTGATTCACCGGTTCATGCCGTACCCGCATCTCCTCACCTTGCGACACCAAATCGTAGACTTCATACGCATATTTCACTCCCCAACGCGCATGATAGAGATACTCCAGCGAATAGCTAAAATCCGTCGTCACGTTGAGCGACTTGATACCGCTATGTATATATCCGTCCGTATCCTCTTTTATCTCTCCCATATAAGCCCGATTGGTATGAGCTGAATAAAACACTGCTGTCGAATTTCCCAATCTTCCCTTCTGCGTGGCAAACGAGAGCTGATAGGCCTGATTGTCCCAACGCAACACTGACACATTTTCTCCGTTTTCCTCGATGGGTAAATGAAAATCATCCCGGGCACCGTAGGCCAGAAAATTCATCGTGGTAACAGGAGACAAGTTATACGATAACTTGGCATTATAATCATAAGTAGAGTGATTCAAACGATTTTCCTCCGACAAAAGACTGTCAAAGAAATCCAGCCAGCTTCTACGTGCACCAACCATGTACGATAGTTTATTCTTGATAATCGGTCCCTCAAGCATGACGGAGGCAGCCGGCATATCCAACGTCAATGTACGTACATGCTCCTTTTTATTTCCTTCTTTCAAATTGACTTCCGTGACCGACGAAATACGCCCCTCTAGAGGAGTCGGGAAAAAACCTTTATGAAAGACCATATTCTTCACGGCATCTCCATTGAACACAGGTAAAAGCGAACTGAAATGTCCGGGATGAAAAACCGGCACGCCATCCAGCAGTAGCTGATTTTCATCATATCCTCCTCCATCAACCATAAAATTCTGGCCAGCCAAGGAAGAAGTCACCCCCGGCAGAATCCATATCTGTGAAAACAAGTCACCTCCACTAAAAGCCAGCAAGTTGGATGGAGTCAGTTCTCCCAATTCATTTTCCCGTTTACCCGACTCCACGGTAACTTCTTCTATCTCAAACAACAACGGTTTCAGACAAGTACGCACAAAGCAATCCTTCGTCACCCTAACCGACTGTAACTGCGGAGCATAGCCCATATAAGAAGTTTTCAACGTGTATGTTCCTTCAGGTACATGCAAACGGAAAATACCTTTTCCATTCGAAATGGTATTCCATTGCTTTCCATCCTTATCCTCCAATGTAACGACCGCCCCATACAAACGTTCTTCGCTGTCCTCTTCGGACACCGTACCGCTGACATCATAACTTTCAATCTTCCGTGCATGAATCACCAGCTTCCGAGGAGGTACTACAGCAATTTTCACCTGATAGCCGGTGAGAATGCGACGCACAAGTGTCTCCACAGTCATTTTTCCTCCATGCTCTATCCGGCATACATCCCCCAGTTCCATCTGTGCCGGATTATATGACAATACGATTCCCGTACTTTTTTCAATCCATTCAAACCACTGCAATACGGTAGCGGAAGAGGAGCTCACCTGTATCCACTCTTCCGCTACCGTATTCGCTGATTTGACTTCCTGCCCCCATGCTTCCGGCCGTACTATCACGCACATCCACAGCAAGAGGAACAGCCATTTACTTTTCATATAATCTGTAATGTTTTCCTTTCACCAATGTCTCGCATTTACATCCACAAAGAAAAGCCAGTTCTCCGGCTATGTCCGGTTCATCGATATTTATCCGAGTCGTAATCTGATTTTTCTCCAGACCTTTGGCTAAATCAATCTGTATACCCGTCTTTTCCTGAATAATCTTTACGACCTCGGTGACAGGCGTCTGTTCAAAAACCAGTACCGAATCATCCATATTGAACACCTCTTGTGGACGAAGAATCGTATCCGTTTTCAACATGCCATCTTTCAGTTCTGCCTTTTCATTGGCTTGAATCACGACTTCATGTTCAGCTGCCTCTACACGCACCTTTCCGGTTTTTACAAACACCCCGGCTTTTTCTTTCCGTGCTACGTCAACCAAAAACGAGGTACCTAACACTTCCACATCCAGGAAATCGGTTTTTACCTTAAAAGGAATCCCATGCATTTTTTTCACCTGAAAGAAAGCCTTTCCTTTCAACGCTGCCATTCTTCCTTCACCTTTATCCGAATAGTAATAAGACAATGTAGCTTCAGGATATAACATAACCTCTGAGCTATCGGGAAGAAGTACCTGTTTTACAGAATTTTCCGCATTGGCGTAATACATTGTTGCATCCTCCGTCGGTGTACGGAAAAGATAAAAAGCACCGATACCTAGCAACACCAGCAACGAAGCCGCCACAGAAAGGAAAAAGGTAATTTTACGTTCAAATGCCATTATCCGTTTCCGGTTTTCCAGGCGCGGTTCGATTTTTTGCCAGGCCTTACCCGCATCAAAATGAATTTCTGCAGAAGTCTCCATCGGAGTATTCATCAATCTGCGCATCTGCTCAAATTCCTGTTGATGCGACGCAATCCATGCATCCAGTTCCTGTTGCTGAACAAGACTCAGCGTTTCACCCGTAAAATAGCGGGCCAGTAGTTGGTTGATATCTTCCTTGTTACTCATAGTCTTATTCACAATTTATAATAATGGACAATATAATGACAGCCACTGTCACCAGCAGTGCTCCATGCTCTGCCACATACATACGAAGCAACTTGACAGCCTTTGTCATCTGATTTTCCACTGTTTTCTCTGACACTTCCAGTTTTTCAGCAATTTCACGATATTTCAGTCCATGGAGTTTAGCCAGCAAAAAAACTTCCCGGCATCTGGCAGGTAGAGTATCTAGCGCCGATTCCATTATGTCCTGAAGGGTTTTACCTTCTTCTGGACCTTCGTCCGGCATGCAACTGGCAGAAGCCGGATATGCGTCTATCGACACCGTATCATCCCTACGCTTCCGCAGAAAGGATACACAACTATTTCTCACGGAAGTCGTCATATAGGCAGCAAACTCCTTTTCAGGCATGTCATCCAAACGCTTGTTCCATACGCTGATAAACAGTTCCTGCACAATATCTTCCGCATCATCCTGGTCAGAAACATATCCATAGGCTATACGGCACAGCCTTGAATAATGTTCCTGAAACCGAGATTTGAATATGTCCTTTCTATCGGCACTCATTATCATGATTCTGTCAATACAAATAATCAGAATTTCAAACTTACACCTGCTGTCAAGAAGCCTTTATTTCCTAATCCTGCTTCTACAAAACCACCAATCCGGTCATTTCCTACTCGCAAGGCTATCGGATTTACCTGGTAAGCAAAAGAAGTGCTCAAATCGGCTTTCTTTGCAGCTTTTTTTCCTGTTTCCGTCAAAGCTGTTTCTTTGTGACGACTCAGGTTTACACCGGCTGCCGCTGTTCCATATAATTCAAACAAGCCTCTTTTATAATATACAAATTCAGCAGCAGGAAGAACCAGGAAGTTTACATTGCTTTCTTTCAATGAAGGAGTCTGCTCACCCGCCAATGCCAACTTACTGCTGGAAGTAGAAAAGCCCAAATCAGTTCCTACCTTGAAACGCCCTAAAGAATAGCGATAGCCAAAGCCATATACCAGACTGTAATTTTCATCGGTCCGCTTGCTTCCTGTCACTGCATCAACTAATCCCATTCCCAGTATATCTACCGTACCCTGAGTCAACCCGTCACTGACAGACAAACGTATTTCGTGTTTATTTTCAGAAGGAGTAAAACCCTGTCCTTTTACCAGATTTGTACTTGCCAACATACACAAAGATAAAGCAATCAATTGAATTTTCATAATGTCTAGTTTTTTTAGTTTTAAAAAGTCTTACGTTTAATTCTCTGTTGTTTCACCCGGCCTGGTGGTTTTGTCTTCATAACGCAATTATTAGGTAAAACCCCTATCCGAAAAATCATTTTTTTGAAAAAAAATCTCCACATCCCATTAAATACCTGATAATGAAGCTTAAATAAAAACATCTGTAACTGATTTTTTTTCATTTATCAATATTCTACCGGCAAAAAGTGAGAAATAATTATTACTTTTGTCTACAGGAAAAAGTTTTTTACTAAGGTATTTTTCTGATTGTATTTTATAAGACTTCTGAAACGACATCATGCATAAGGAAATCATTCAACTGTTAAACGAGAAAAGATTAAAAGAAGCGTTTACCCAAATTAAGGAATCGGCAAACACGCTTAATAACTGGGAACTAAAGTCGCAGATTGAAACCCAACAGACGACTTATGAATATATGCTTCAATACATGGCAATGGGCACACAAGACCCACAACGTGAAACAATTTATAACCAGTTGCTTTGCAAAGGATATGAACTGGCTGACAAGACTTATTTCCTGAAAGACTGGGAAAAAGCGTATGGCTATTTTGCCGATAAATTCCGTAAGTTTGCTCAAACTCCTCCACACTCATTCAAGGAAATCGGCTTCATGCTGGAAGCAGCTAAGCACACGTCTGCCACTCCCCCAAACACAGAGGAAGAAGAAGCTCAAAAATTACAATGCTACACGCTTCACAAAAATACAGTCGATGAATTGTTCAATAAGATATGGGTATCTACACAATGGAGTGAAGAAGACTATCAGGAAGCCCGTGAACTTCTACTTTCTCCGTCTATGGCCACCAACGACAAAGCAGTAATGATGAGTGCCGTCACGCTCAATCTGCTTCAACTCTTTGACAGCCGAAAATTCCTGCTGTTACTCACAGCCTATCAGCAAACTCAAGAACCGGCCGTTACCCAGCGGGCATTGACAGGAATTGCTCTTGCCACCTATTTCCAGACTGACCGGATTAAACTCTATCCGGAACTGGTTTCTGCCTTGAAGCTGATGGAAGATGACCCTACAGCATTGAAACAATTGCACGATATACAGATTATTTTCCTTCTTTCACGCGAAACGGAGAAAATAGATAAAAAAATGAGGGAGGAGATTATTCCCCAAATGATGCGCAATCCCAATCTCAGAAATTCAGAGTCAAAAGTCATTGAGATAGAAGACATCGAAGACCTCAATCCGGAATGGCAGAAGGACATGGAACAAATAAACAGCCACATTCGTGAATTAGGAGAGCTGCAAATGGAAGGAGCTGATACCTACATGACTGCCTTTTCACAACTCAAGACCTTCCCGTTCTTTCAGGAAGCAGCCCACTGGTTTTACCTGTTCAGCATGAAAGTGCCCGATTTATACCAGATTTTCAAAGACAAGGAATTCAATGAAAAATCGTTGTTCGGACTCATGATTAACTCACAGATGTTCTGCGATTCCGATAAATTCTCTTTCTGTCTGGCCATGCAGTCGTTGCCTCATGACCAGCAGACATTCATGCGTTCGCACATGAAAGGAGAAGAATTGATTCCCAAGGAACTGGAAACAAGTGAAAATCCGGAAGAACAGAAAATCAATGCCATACAACGGCAATATATCCACAATTTATACCGGTTTTATAAATTATGGAGATTCAAACAGGAAATGCAAGACATTTTCCGTGAAAAACTGGACTTCTGGAATAACACCTTGCTCCGCCCCTTGATACTGAAAGGAACGTATCATAACCAGATTGCCGGATATCTTTTTTCAAAGGGATACATGCAAGAAGCTGCCGAACTTTATGAAAGTCTGGCTCAACAAGATCCGGCGAATGCAGAAACCTGGCAAAAACTAGGATTCGCCTACCAGAAAAACAAGCTTTATGATAAAGCGGTAAAAGCATACGTGCAGGCTGACGCACTAAAGGCCAACCATTTATGGACACTCAAGCATCTGGCACAGTGTCACAAATTGTCGGGTAATTACTCTCAAGCTGCTTTCTGCTTTCAGAAAGTGCTTGAGTTCGATCCAGACAACCTGCACATCCTGATGCAAACCGGACAATGCCTTGCGGCACTGAAGAATTATCCGGAGGCCATTAAGGTTTTCTATAAGGTGGAATTTCTGGAAACACATCCGGAAAAAGCACGGCGTGCCATCGGATGGTGCTACTTCATGTCCGGGAAATACGAAGAAGCTGTCCGGATGTATGAAAAGTTGCTCGCTCTGGAAAACCCACAAGCCAATGACTGGCTAAACTCAGGCCACGTGTATCTGGCTATGGGGAATATACCTCAGGCACTAATTCACTACCGGAAAGCGGAAACGGCTTGCAAATCGGACGAGGAGTTCATCTCACAGTTCCTGGCCGACAAAGATGCGCTGACGGCACAGGGGCTGTCAGAAAGTCAGGTTTACCTGATGGCCGATATCCTGCGCCAGAAATAATACATCATAAACTTAATAAATAACAAGTCCGAAAAACTATTGATTTACAAATAATAGATTGATATAGCTGATACGTACCAAATCCTGTGAGTAATCTTACTCATAGAAGAGTTATGATTATCACCTGCTTATATCAATCTATCAAAACTGATAATATTCAATAGTTTTATACTTTGAAAATTCTAACTAAAAACATTTTAAATATTATAGAAGCGTTATGTCCTTTTATTAATGTCCAAGTAAAACTTAATTTCAAATAAACATAATGTGATTATGATAGTTTAGATATATGAATGAAACTATTATTTCCACATAGTTTTTCCTTAACAACCACATTTTAATCCGTGACATACAGTTCCACGCTTCTTTGTACAATAAAAAAACTTCTTATAAACTAGATAGGTTATAAAAAAATGAAAAATATTGTGCTTTGCTTAATCTTTGCATTGTTTTTAACTGCCTGCAATTCTAATAAACCACAGGAAGCTGTAAACGCTATAACTGCCCAAAAAGGAAACAAGCTAAATGAAGAGGTTTCTATACAAAACTCTAAAATTCAATCTGAAAAGGAAATAAAATTAGACATACTAATCGGTTCTTATAGATGCCCCAAAACTAAAGATGCATATGTTTTCTATTCTAACAATACCGGACAATTCTTTCCTGGCGGTAAAACTCCATGCAGCAAATTTACATGGAAACGAGTTGACGAAAACGTTACCATCACTTATGAAATCTATGGTGATCAGAAATTAAAATTCAACAAAAGAAATAGAACTATAACAGAACAATCACCATCACTCGGCACACTGATTTTTAATGAAGAATAGAATTTTAATTTACATATAAAATTATGAACAGATTGCTTTACATTTTAATTATCCTGATTCTAACATTAAGTAGTTGTACTAAACATACAGAAATAGTTTATGAATCTATTGATTTTAGAGATAGTTATTGGTTAGCTTATGAAGTAGATGATAAAAAAATAGAAGAAAGAGAAGAACTGTTTATATTTCACTTCACAGAGTCTAAAAATCTAGATATTTTATTATTTAACTCAAATAACAATCAATTTGAGACCCAATATACATTCTTTTACAATGATATAAAAGATAATACTACAATTATTGATGGATATTTCCTATCATCATTAGAATACAAAGAAG
>OHUE01000406.1_pt1 | contig 25043 bp, 5 predicted proteins | sample 1579111 | NCBI WGS metagenome assembly OHUE01 (sample SAMEA3879524, study PRJEB24766) | human gut metagenome | biome: human-associated habitat; feature: feces | place: USA | collected 1985/1987 | reverse complement strand
TGCTGGAGATATACTTCGTATATTTAATGAAGATAATGATACTGATGATATAGATATTAATATTGATAAACTTAATGAATTTAATAAGTATAAAAAACCGTGGTATGAATTAACTCAATATAACTTTAATTATTTCCGTAATGCAATTAAAGAACATCCTAATACAGTAAGTGATAAACTTCGTAGAGTATATGGTAATTATTTTGTAGTTCGTTTTATATTTAATAATTCAGATAATAAGCACATTGAATTTGAAAGTCTTGAATGTGCTCAAACTCAATTTAGAAAATTATGATACAGTATAGAGATAGACAAAGACAAAAAGCTTTTATTGGTGCTATTATTGGTGCAGCTGCTAGTATTGCTGGTGGTATAATTAAAGGTAATAAACAAAAGAAAGCTCAAGAAAAAGCCCAAGCTGAAGCTCAAGCTGCACAAGACCATAAAGATGCTTTACAAAATGCTCAAGCTTTAACTAGTGCTTATGCTAATCAAGATTATGTTGGTCAATATAATGATAAGCTTACTCTTAAATGTGGTGGTAGAGTTCGACGTAAAGCTGGTTTCGGTACTGAATTTGCTGATGCTCTTCCAGGTTTAGGTAGTCTTGCTAGTTCTATTACAGGAGTTCAAGGACTTGGTGAATTAGGTACTGCAATAGGTCAAGGTATTTCTGCTAATCAACAAATTAATGAAAATAAACGTATTGCTCAAGAAGCTGAGCAACGTAAACAACTTCAATCTGGTCAACAGCAACTTAATATTACTTCTGATAAAATGACTAATCCAATGACTATGTATCAACGTTCTAGTTTTATTAATAAATATAAATGTGGCGGACGTAGAAAAGCGTGGATTGGTGCTGCTATTGGTGCTGCTGGAAGTTTAATTGGTGGTATGTTTGGCAGTAAAGGACAACAACCAATTCAAGTTAAACAAGCTGACCAAGCTAGTTATAGTGCTCCTAAAACTGGTCTTGAACGTCCTGAATGGATTACTAATGGTACTGTTCAACAACCTGTTATGCCTCAATCAGTATATCGAGATAGGCTAAATGTATATCGCTGTGGCGGTCATAGACGCTAGTCTTTTGCTCTCTGTTGAATTATTATATATAGGTATGAACTATTAATCGACTGATAGGCTATCGTTCAGCAGAGAGCCTTAAAATCAATCAAATTACAATTTCTCATTATATTATATAAAATGCCTAGAAAAGATAAAGTTATTCATATAAGTAATTTACCTAGTACATTTAGAGGTAATGTTACTCGTAATGGAAGATTTATTCAAAATGGTATTCCTCCACTTGGTGGAGCTTATGATAAAGTTGCTAAATCTACTGGTTTAATAAGACTTGGTAATGAATTTCTCTATAATGGTATAAACAATTTAGTATCTAAAGATAATAGAGAAAAATTAATGAATAATACTGCTGGTAGACTTATTAATTATGTTAAAGATTTTAATAAAGAATCTTTTCCTAGTGATGATGAACTTGGACCAACATTTCCATTTAATATTATTCAAACTCCTAGAAGTAATGGAAAAAAGCTTCCTCAAAAGCAATATGCTGTTGGTGGTAAAATACCAAATGTAGTTGCTGGTGGTATTGCTCAACCTCTTGGTAATAATTTCTTTTATATGAATGGAAGAAAACATAGTCAAGGTGGTATTGATATTGGGCCTAGTGATAAAACTGGTATTGAAGTAGAAGGTGGTGAAGTAGTTGAAACTAATGGAAATGAACTTAAAGTTTATTCTGCACAGCCTATACTTAATGGTGCTAGTCCTGCTCAATTAGTTATGGGTGGAGCTAATCCTAATAAAGTATTTAAAGCTCAAGAAGATTTTAAAGATAGAAATAGAATTAATGATGATGGAACTAAATATAAAGAAGGTGGCAAAATTTATCAAGCACCTGATGAATATAAAAGACAAATCGCTGAAAGTGGTTCGATAATTATTGGTGGTTATCCTACAATAGCTGGTAATAGAAATTATAAATTTATTAAAGGTTTAACTAAAGCTTCTAGAATAGGTAGAACTGCTACTAATTTTATTAATTTAGGTAGACAAAAGATTTATGATTTAGCTAATAAAATTGATAATACTTGGATTAATCAAGGTATTAAAGAAGTTTATAGAACAACTATCGGTAAACATGGTAGTAATCTTCCTAGAACTATTGATTATATAAATAAAAATAATATAAATGAAAATAAAAAAGCTATGGGCGGATTAAGTAGAGATAAAGATTATGGTTCTAAAAAGAAACCTTATCCTAGTGTAGCTAAAAAAGATTTTGCTGGTGGACATAGAAGTTATCCTATTCCTACAAAAGCAGATGCTGTTGATGCTTTAAGACTTGCGGGATTACATGGGCGTAGCGATGTTAAAGCTAAAGTTTATAATAAATATCCAGAACTTAGAAAGAAAGGTAATGTTGGATTAGTTGTTAGTATTAATGGTAATGTTAAGAATGGATTAATTCATTCTCCATCCTCTACGGGGGGTCTACGCGATAAATTTGCTGTTGGTGGAAATCGTATTAATCGTCATGGAAGAACTTGGGAATATGATGAAAAAATTGGAGCTTATGTTCCTATAACTAATAGAACTATTAATAGAACTTCTACTTATCCTATTAATAAATCTGCTAGAGGAGAAACTATTATTGGAAGTGATTATACTTTTAGAAATGGAAGATGGTCTAAAAATAATAATGTAAATACTAATACTAATAAACCTAATATTGATAATGGAAATCGTCGTCCTCAATATTATGCAGAACGTAGACTTCCTTTATTTGAAGATGGTGCTGGAATTACTAGTGGTTTAGTTAGAGCTGGTTGGAGTCATGGAAATAACAAAGGTGTTAGTATGAATAATACTAATATTCCAAGTTTATCTGCAACTAAATCTAGCGGGAGGACCCCCCGTGGAGGACGAAGTAAATCAAGTCAATCAACTCAATCTGTTCCTACTAAAACACCTCCTATTGCTGTTTATAATCGCAATCTACCAAAAGTAGAAGCTAGTATTCCAACTACTTTACCTGTTTCTACTAGTACACTTGCTAAAGGAACTACATCTTCTGATGGTAAAGGTCAAGGTAAATTTAAAAATCTTACTACTGCTGATTGGATTGGACTAGGTAGTAATGTAGCTGGTAGTTTAGCTAGCTATTTTGCTAGTAGAAGAGCTATTAATAAAATGAGAGGTCCAGGTCAACCTACTCTTATTAGTGCTAATAAACTTAAAACTAAATACAATATTAATCCTCAACTTGATAGAATTAGAGAAGATAAATTTGAAGCTTATCGTGATATTGATTCTAATACTGCTAGTAGTCGTGTAAGTTTAGCTCGTAAACAACGAGTTCGTAATGCTGCTGGTCAAGCTGCTAATGAACTTTATGGTAATAAAGAAAATATAGAAACTAATCTTATTAATCAAGATAGACGTAATCAACAAAGTGTTCGTCAATTTAATGCTCAACAATACAATCAATATATAGATAGAAAAGCAGCATTTGATAATGGTATTAGAGAAGCTAAAGTAACTAATATTAATAATTTATTTAGTGGAATTAATGCTGGTATTCAAGATATGATTAGTAGATATGAAAATCGTAAAGCTTTAAATAATACTATTGGTGCTATGAGGGCATCTGCTCCTAATGTAGATGATAGAATTATGCGGGATGCTGGAGTTGATTATGATGAATTTATTATTCGTAAACGTAGAAAACTTGGAGGAAAACAATCATGCCGATAAACTTTTATACTCCTACTTTTAGACAACAAGTTAATCCTATTGACTTAAATGTCTTAGCTAGAACTTATAATACTCTTGAACAAGGTCATCAACAAGCTATTCAAACTAAATCTCAAATTGATGCTCAACTTGCTCAATTAGATTTAAATGAAGCTGAAGATGCTTGGCGTCAAGAACAACTTAATAAAGTTCGTAATGCTCTTACCGAAAATATGCAATATGGTAATGCTTATTCTAGTCTTGATGATATAGTTGGAACTTATGGAGATATAACTTCAAGTCCCGGAATGATTGGTCGTTTACGTGCTCAACAAGATTATAAAGCTTATATGGATAATCTTGATAAACGTACTGATTTATCTGAAGATTATAAGAATTATTATCGTGCTGTTAATAAATATAATTATCAAGATATAACTGATAAGAATGGTAATGTTATTGGTGGAAGTAAATGGACTCCTATTGATAAAGAAGTTTCTGAAATTCCTATGAATCAGATACTTAATCAAGCACTTCAATGGGCTGCTAAAGAACAAGGCGGCGGTAGTCAAACAAGATGGCTTGATGCTAACGGTAAAGTTACTGATGATATTACTAAATCTGTTACAGGAGAAATTTATTCTCATACTAAAGGTGATTGGCAAAGATTAAGTAAAGCTAAACTTGCTGAAGCCGTTAAAGCTGTTATTGAAAATACTCCTGGTGCTAAAGCTAGTCTTGAACAAGATTATAAGATTGCTAAATGGAAATATGACCAAAATGGAAGTAATCCCGATATAACAGATAAAAATGGTATTCTACTTACTCCTGAACAATATCTTGCTAAACGTATTGACCCTTTCTATAATGCTGCAACTTTTTATAATCAAAGTAGTAATACTACTTATGGTGAAGCATGGAAAGCTCAATTAGCTTTAGCTAAACAAGCTGGATTAGGAAGTACAAATCAAAGAAAACAAGCTATTGATAATTTAACTTATAAAGGTACTCCTGTTAGTATTGATAATTTTATGCCTGCTCAAGCTCAAGCTGAAATTACTAGTAATAGACAATCAATAGCTGGATTGCTTAGTAAATATAATCCTGATATTAATATTAATTTAAGCACTGCTAATCCAGATGATATTAGAACTAGTATCATGACTAATATTACTAGCCCATCTGATAGAGCCTATGCTTTAAGTTATCTTAATGATATTATTGATAATCAAGAATATATTAATAGTCTTAAAGTTGGTAAATCGCAAGATAGCATTGACGGATTTGATACATATAATTCTATTATTAGTTTAAGTGATTTGCCTAATAATAAATATTCTGATACATATAGTAAATATGTTAATCAGATATTTGGAGATAGTTCTGCTATTAGACAATACTTTAATAATGATGATGTTTATAATTCATTTATTAATGCTATTGGAGGAGAGAAAAAAGCTTCTAGCCTTGGAGTAAGATTTGGTTCTGATGGTAATGGTTATAGATATGCTGAATTACCAAAAGATTATCATAAATCTATTTATAGTTTTGGTAAAGCTGTTAAAGAAGCTGAAGATACTAGGAATCCTTTAAATGCTTTTCTTAATTCTGCTAAGACTAGATTTTTTGGATATGGTGATAAATTTGTTAGAGTTGATTCTAATGGTGAAGAACATCATGGTGGATTACCAACAGGTAATAAAGAACCTTATATTGGTTTAATTGATTATGTTGATTCTCTTAAATCTAAAAATGATGCTGTTCTTGATGGTGGTCAAATAACTTCTTCTACTATTGGTATATCTGCAATGACTCCTGAACTTGCTGAACTTAATTTTGTTATGAGTTCTAATCCAGAAGCTGCTAGTAAATATTCTGCTCAAAAGAAACAATTAGAAGAACAAGCTATGTCTGCTATTAAAGCTGGTATTGATTTAACTCAAGGAGAATCTTATATTACTAGTGAAAATGGAATATTTGAGCCTATGTCTTCTGAAGATAGAAAAGCTTATACAGCTTATCTTAGAAGTGCTAAAGAAAATGAAATTACTCCTACTATTGTTCGTGACCCAAAAACTGGTGATGTTGGAGTTCAAATTAATATTGCAGGTTACTATGATACAGAAGGTAAACTTAAAAGAGAACCTATTACTTTACTTGTAGGTAGTGGTGCTATTGATAGTTCTATTATTCAATCTTGGAATCAAGATACTAGTTGGAGAGCTGCTGGTAAAGTAGAAAATTATTATAATGCTAATAGACCTATTTCTCTTACTAATAATGCTGCATTTACTGGAATTGATAAATTTAAATTAGTACCCAATGGTGAAGGTTTTAATTTAATTAATTCTACTAATAATCAAACTATTGGTTTAGTAAGTAAAGAAAATGCTGTTGATATTGTAGATAATTTATCTCAATGGGAACAAACTGTAACTGCTGTTAAAGCTGGTATGGCAGTAGATGAAAATGCTGTTAAAGCTATTCAACAAAATGTTGCTACTAAACTTGCCCAACTTAGTGGCAGTTCAGACCCTTATGTTATTCAATATTACTATGATGAATTAACTAATAATCTATACTAATATGGATGTATTAAAGTTTCTACAAGGTGGTAATCAAACACCTAATCCTAAATATAATCCTAAAACTAAAAAGGGGGCTACTCAGCCTCCTGTTTTAGTTGATTACAACCCAGGCACTTCTGTTAGTGACCTGGGTCGTGGTCGTTTATTTAGTCGTATTGCTGGACAATCATATAATCTTAATCAATATGATATAGATAAATATGCTCCTTATGATGTTTATGTTAATCCTGTTGATGACCCAGAAAAACTTGATAAAGAACGTGCTGTTAATCAAAGTAATTGGGAACAAGGATTAAGAATGATTGGGCAAATTGGTAATGAGATTACTGTTGGTACAGCTATTGGTTTTGCAGATTTAGCTGATGCTTTCTATAATATGGTTAGTAATAGTCCTAATGATTATCAATCTGAAATAAGTTCTGAACTTGAATCTTTAAAAGAATCTATTAATGAGCGTTTAGCTATATATAGAGAAAATCCTAATGCTGCTTTTGATATTGGAGATTTTGCTTGGTGGGCTAGTAATGCTCCTAGTATAGCTAGTTCTTTAACTCTTATGCTTCCTAGTACTGGTCTTGCTAAAGGTGTTTCTTTATTAGGTAAAGGCATAAAGTTTAATAAATTAGCTAATAAAATGGCTAATGCTATTAATATGACTCAAAAGAGTAGAGCCATTACTGGTAGAATAGCAGAAGCTACTGCTATTGGAGTTCCTTCTCGTTATCTTGAAAATTATCAAGAAGCTAGACAAACTTATAATGATATTGAAGATTATTCTAAAACTCAACTTGCTAATATGAATGATAAACAAAGAGAAGAATTTTATAATAATAATCCTAAATATAAAGATATGTCTGATGAAGAAGTAGCTAAAGATATTGCTAAAAATAGTGCTGATATTACTTTTGCTGAAGATTGGGCTAATGTTCTTTTTGATGTATGGCAAGTTTATAGTTTAAAAAACTTATGGAAAAATGCTTTAAGTGGTAATACAACTAGTTCTAGACTTAGAAATTTAAATACTGCATTTAATAGTAATATTGATGATGCTGCTGCAATTACTAATGCTTTAAGTAATAAAACTACTAAACAAGCTATTACTAGTACATTAAAAGATGTAGGCGATGATATTCTTCATGGTGTTAGAGCTGAATGGACAGAAGGAGTTGAAGAAGCTATTAATTATATAGCTAGTCAAGATGGTTTATATAATGGTAAAAAAGTATTTGATAAAGATATTCCTCAACAAACTATTAAAGATTATCTTCAAGATCCAATGTTATGGGAACAAGCATTTTGGGGTGCTCTTGGTGGTGTTACTTTTAATAGTGTTATGAATAAAGCTGGAGAGTTTATTAATAAACGTCTTGATAAAGATTGGACTTCTGCTGAAAAACAAAGAGAAAACGAAATTCTTGGTCGTACTGCTACTTTTCAAGCATATCAAGAAAGACTTAATAGTATTGCTAATGGTAAAAATCCATTTATAACTATTGCTGATGAAAATGGTCAACAGGTTAATCCAGATATTATTACTGGTACTGAAGAAGAACTTCGTAATATAGCTGAAAAAGAATATATGGATAATATTATTATTAATTCTATGAATGCTGGTAATTTAGGACTTCTTGAAAGTTCTATTAATAGTAAAGAATTTAATGATAGTATTACTAATAAACTTGGATTACAACAACAAGATAGTAATGAACTTATTAATAGATTTAAAACTGAAATTAATAATCTTAAAAATGAATATAATACTACTTTAAATAAAGTTAATAGACTTGGTGGCGGATTTGAAGTTGGTCGTATTATAGCTACCCAAATGGTTCATGCTCGTAATCGCCAAGAAAATTATAATAATCTTCTTAATTGGGCTAATGATGTTTTAAATCAAGATATTACAAATAATCATATTGAAGATGTTGATATTAATTCTGCAAAGAATGGTATTTATCAACATATTATTGATAGTATTCAAAGAGATATTAAAACTATTCAAGATAACGCTGCAATTAATAATTCTGTTAAACAAGAACGTATTGCTCAATTAAATGAGCGATTAGATGCTATTAATAAACTTTATATTCCTATTGATATTGAAAATAAAAATGATGTTCAATCAGCTATTCAACTTCAAAAACAATATAATGAAGTATTTAAAGATTTAGCAGAAGTTGTTAATGCTGAGATTAATGTTGAAGTTAATAAAAATCAACTTAATCTATCTGATGATAATATTAAATCTCGTATAACTTATCTTAATAACTTCTTTGATAATAGTCGTAAAAAAATTGTTAATAAAGCTATGGACGATTTACGTAATGCTTATAAACAATATGGAAAAGATTATGTTAATTCTGTTATTAAAGATGCTAATAATGGTAATAAACCTAATATAGATAAAGTTATTAGAGATGCTTATGCTGCACTTGATTTAAGTTCTAAAGGTAATGAACATCTTAAAAATACAATAGAACAATTAGCTGAGATTGCTGAGATTGAAAACGATGTTAATAATACTCCTAAAGAGGAAGAAGTTGCTCCTGTTAATCCTGATGTTAATGAAGTTAATGAAACTGATGTAGATGATACTAACTCATCTCCATCTTCCACGGGGAGTATAGCGGAGCGAAGCGAAGCGGTTCCTAGTGAGCCTACTAATACTGAACAACCTCAATCTCAAACTGAACAACCAATTTCTCAAGAACCTATTAGTACTTCTAAATCTGAAGTTAATAATACTCTTCCAGATGATGATTTCGAACGTGGTCAAATAGGTACTGATTTGGTTTATGAAAGTATAGCTGATTTAGAAGATTCTTTAGGATATGAGTCTACTAGTAGTGATTTACTTAATGCTAGACAGTCTTTTATTAATAAACTTAATCAAGCTGGATTTGAACAAACGGAAGCTACTGACATAGTTAATAATATTATTGACGGTCTTACAGGAGGTAGTTTATATAGTTCTGTTCAAGATGATAGTACTAGACGTTTATTACTTAATGCTACTTATGCTACTGTTACAGGTAATGAACGCAATATAGAAGCTGTTATGAATGATTTTGCTAATAGTGTTGATAGTGAAGGTAATACTAGAGGTAAAATTGTTAATGGTAAAGTCTATCTTAGTATTGGTCAATTAGTTGAATATATAGATAGTATTACAGGTAATAAAATTATTAAAAATTACTTGTTTAATCAAATAAAAAACTATCTTTACGCCAGCACTAATAATCAAGGTAAATATCGTGCTACTGATGAATCAACTATTAAAAAACTTAATGCTAGACAATTTGTTCAATACGTTGACGGTATTGCTAAAGAACGTCTTGAAAGACTTCAAGTTGAACATACTAATAATGTTAATCTTAAGTATATAGTAGAGAATGAAAATGTTAAAGCATTTACTAGTATTAAGCAAGGTGATTATTTAGAAGCCATATATAATGTTAAACTTAAACGTATTGATATATTTGCTAATGATACAATTATTGGTTATATAGGAGTTCCAAATATTGATAAGTTTGGTAATTATGATATGGTTAATCAAGGTTGGAAATATAATATTCATGCTGAAAATGGTCAAGTTATTTCTCCATTTAAAGATGCTTTAATTAGTATTCTTGACGGTGACAGATTTGACGAAGAATTTATTGGTCATTTATATGAACTTGCCGTTAAAGAAGAAGTTACAAATAAAGAACTTGATACTTTATTTAAAGAATTTGAAGTTAAATATCCTGATATTGTTAAAAACTTTACTACTCCTGTTGCAAGTTTTGATTTAGCTGGACATCTTGTTAATCTTACTAAATATATATTTAATCAGCCTTATGAAAATAGTCATGAAGCTAGTATTAATCGTTGGTTTAATAATCTTCTTAATAGTTATGACCAAGCTATTACAATAGTTAAAGGTGACTTTAAAGGTAAAGTTAAAGCTGTTAATGTTAAATATGGAGTTCTTAATACTATTGATGATGCTAATGGCAAATGGAATGATGTACAAGAAACAGTAGTTAATTATAATGAAGATGTTAATAAACTTGGTGTAGTTGTACAAGGTCAAGTATATCTTAATGGAGAAAGTAAACCTACTATTATTGAAAATCTTACTACTAATGGTATGCCTGTTATTAGTATTCCAAGTAGTGATGGTACTTCTCTATATGCTTTTTGTAAACAAGTTCCATTAAATAGTAATCTACTTAAAGGTGATGCTCGACGTATTATTAATTCTATTAAAAATGAAGTTAATAATCTTTGTAGAGATTATATTAGTGGAAAAATAAGTTTTGGTGAACTTAAACAAAATCTTGGAGATATATTTGGAAATAATAAACTTATTAACGGAGATAGAAATACTGGGCTTCAAATTAGTATTAATCCTACTAATATAGGTTTTTATGTTAAAGGTGCACATTTTAATGGTAAAGATTATGCTTTTACTATTAATTCTGATGCTGGTAATTATAAACGTAATATTATTATTAATTCTCCTTATGTTGTTAATAGTGCTTTTAAAATAGGTAAAAGTTATGGTATTAATGCTAGTACTATTGATGAATTAGATAATGCTCTTCGTCCTGTTATTAATGAAATGTTTAACTATGCTCAATTTGCTATTAGTAAAAATTTTATTAATGATAGTACAAAAACTAATGATAAAACTAATAAATATATTTATCGTGAAAATGGTAAAACTATTATAAATATTGATGGTAAAACTTATAGTTATAATAGTTATCAAGATTTTATTATTAGTAATGGTTTAGTTAGAACTAAACTAGCTAATACTAATACTAATGAAACTGCTGGTAATTGGCAAATAGATATTCATTCTAAACTCGATATTACTTATGAACTTGAGGGTAGACTCCCCGTGGAGGATGGAGCAATACCTGAACAGCTATCAGAGTTCATGCTAGATGATACTCTTAACGCTATTAATTTTAATGCTTTTGAATCTGCTATAACTGCTAAGAATTTAACTCGTGGACTTAAAAAGTATTTTGCTAATGACCAAACTGCTATTGATTATATTAATGCTCTTCAAAAGATTGGTATTTTACCTAAGAATATTCAAGTTGTAGATAGTATTACTGATAATAATGGTAATAAAGTTAATGCTGTTTATCATCGTGATACAGATACTATTGAACTTAATCGTTCTGCTATTGCTGGTCAAAGAGTTTATCGAGTTGTTAATATTATACTTCATGAAAGTTTACATAGACAACTTTATACTAAATATAATACTGAACAAGTTCTTGCTTTAGTTAAACCTATATATGATAAATTTAAAGCTTGGCTTGATACTCAAGATGATACTACTAAAGAAAGACTTAAACCTTATCTATTTGAGAATTTTAATACAAGTGAAGCTCTTGAAGAATTTCTAGTTGAAAGTATTACTAGTAATGCTCTTATGACTGCACTTAATGAAATTAAATATGATAATAGAAAAGTTAATAAACGTAAGACTTTATTTAGTAGACTTCTTGAAGTTATTGCTGATATGTTAGGTATTAATATTAATGAAGATAGTTTATTAGCTGCTGCTAGAGATGCTTATAAAGATATTAAGAAAATGCCTAAAGAAAGTAATCAAGAAGCTATTCAAGGAACTTTTCAGTTTGAAGAAGAAACTGCTAGTACAGAACAAACTGAAAATCCTAATGAAGATAACAGTCAAGATTATAATTATAATAATGATAATCTTAATGATGGGCTTGATATGTTTAGTAGTGTTGATGATGATATAGTGCTGAATATGGCTGAATTGACTAGCCGTTTACCAATAGACCAACAGTCCGAATTTGTCACTTTGCTTGACACAGGGCGCATCAGTTTTAGCTGTATGTAGAATTAATCGAGCAAATATAAAAGTCGCTTAAAACGAAAGAAAACAGCCTCTATGACGATGTAATAAAATTTTACTTTACATTAGTCATAGAGGTATTACTATTAATGAATTTAAACTTAAATATAAACTTATGAGCTGTGGAAATATTAAACTTGTAGGATATAATAATCTTAATAACATTATTATTAAAGAACATGGTTCTAATAATGCAGATTATTATAGTCTTATAGCTATGGTTGAAGACCCAATCTTTAAGAAGATTATAGCTGATAGAGGTATTAATGTTAAAACTTCTGGAAGACAAGCTTATAATGCTCTTCTTGAAGCTAGAGCTATTAAACTTCGTAATATGGACGATGTAGCTTCTATTGCTGAAAAAGAAGAACGTGGTTTGTTTAGTACAATTAAAGCTAGAGATACAGCTATTACTTATATGGCTGATATTATGAATAAACTTAGTTTTAATTTTTTATATAATGGCGCTCCATTAAATTTTAATGAAATTAAAAAACGTACTAATGAAACTGTTATTAATGCTGGACTTAAACGTGCTAAAAAATTAGCCGGAAGTGATGAAGCTAAAAATAATGAACTTAATAGCTTTATTAATAATCCAAGTCCTGCTATTAAAATTAATGGTCTTGGAGCATTTCTTCGTAAATACGGTAATGCTCAAGATTTTAATTATGGTGCATTACTTCGTTCTTTAACTAATACTGAATTTAATGAAGCTCTTTTTAATAATAAAAATGTAGCTAAACTTATTAAACGAGATGAGTTATATCAAACTACTGATTATGAAGAATTAGGCGGTTATCTTGATGAAACTTCTACTGAAGGTGATGAAAATAGTATAGATGATGGTATTGATTTAATGACTCAACTTTGGAATTTAAGTATTGGTGAAGTTAAAGATTTTAATAAACACGTAGAAGAAATTATTAAATATCATCTTGCAAGTTTACCTAAACTTACTGCTGCTTCTCAACTTGATAATGGAAGTTATCCTTTTGATACTAATAATGAATTAGGAGTTGTTACTTTTTCTGATGCTAATTACTTATCTAAAATATTATATGCTAGTGCTGATACTAGTAATGTAGATAATTTTATAGCTAGTCTTAAACGTATATCTGAAACTATTCCAAATTGTGAATGTTTAATTCAATTACATGATTTACTTAGCAAAAATAAAGTATTTGCTAATAAGTATATGATGGTGTTTAATAAACCTATTATATCTAAAATTGAAACTTATATTCAAACTGATTCTAATGGTAATAATTATGTTCGTGCTCGTGTAACTAATCCTAATACTGATTCTCGTACTATTTTACAAAATACTTTTTATAATAATGTTAAGAATAATATTATTACTAATCGTGTTCCTACTGCTCGTGAAAAGTTTCGTATATATGATAGATATAAAAATACTCCTCATGCCAATCTTTATTTATATGATGCTTTTAAAGAAATATTTCCAGATATTAATCAAGCTAGTTTTAATTTAGCTATTGCTAAGATTGGTCGTGTAGCTATGGCTAATAATCTTATTAATTTTGCCAATGTTATTAATCGTACAGTTGAAAACTATAATAAATATGTAGAAGCGCTTAAAAAGGATAAAGGAACTAAAATGCCTGATAGTTTTATTAATAGAGGTGATACTTCTATTATATATCAAATGGCTGATGTCTTTAAAGATATTATTTATATTCCTGTTGAACTTAATTCTCGTAATCCTGAAGGTAATTTAAGTTCTGATGTTATTAATAGAAGTTTTATTACTAATATTGCTAAAATAATCAATGATGATAAATCTACTGTTGAAGAGCAAAACGCTATGGTTGAAGCTTATGCTAAACAAAAGTTTGCTAGTCATCAATATGATTATAGTAATTTACTTCTTGAACATAGGGATAGTAATGGTAATATAATTAATTATGGATTGTTTAGAAGAATTGGAAATGGAACTCCTAAACTTACCGAATATGCTCGTAGTATGTTTAAAACTTCTCTTCTTAATGGTATTAGCGAATTAGATAATAATAATAATGACTTATATCGTAGTATGAGTGATGGTGATTATTTAATTACTGCTATGGGATTATTTATGACTGATATTAATAATTCTGAAACTCCTACTGCTAATTATTTACTTCCTATACCTAGTGATGCTCCTAAAAACTTTACTATTACTGCTCCTAGATATAGTCTTAATGGATTACGTAGTCAACTAGAAGATGGAACTAAAATTATAAACAGAGAACATCCATTATTTAAACAATATTATAATATAGCTATTCAAGAACTTACTAATATGGCTCAAGCTGTTAATGTAATGTTTAAAACTAATGCTAATGGTAATCCTATTTTAACTAATGGAGATTTTGAATTTAGTGATATTTATAATAATAAACCTGAACATTTTTATAATCAATATCATAAAGATGGAAAAGATAATGTATTTACTACTAAAGATGGACACAAAGTTTTAGCTGGTAGAGTATTTAGTTTTAAACGTTTAGTTAGTAAAATTACTCCTAATAGTAATGGAGCATTTAATGAACTAATTGGGTATGGTAAGACTATTGACATCCTCTACGGGGGGTCTACACGTGGACTTAGCTATGTTAATAATCAAGTAGTTCTTAATGCAGAACAACATATTGCTCTTGAAGATGCTGTTGCTGATTGGTTAAATGAATATATAACTAATGGTTATAAAGAACTTAAAAATAAATATGGTACATTTATTGATGATAGGATTAATAATGAATCTTTAGCTGAATTTCTAGTTAATGATTATCTTGTTAGAGATAGTATGTACGATATGTATGGTGGTGACCAAAGTTTTTATAAGAATGGTCAAGCTATTCTAAAACGTATTAAAGAAGTACAAGCTAGTGGTAATCCTTTTGGTAATACTGATTTTACTAAAAATGATTTAGATATAGCTACTGATTTATATGATATAACTATTAAAGGTAATGCTGTTACTGTTCCTTATACTGTTAATGGAGTTACTAAACGTAAAAAAGTAGTTCTTCAAGATAAATTTAGGGGTGTTACCATTTATAATACTTTTAAAGCTTCTGATAAAGTTGTTATTGATAGACTCGATGACCAACTTAAAAAAGCTGGACTTGATAAAAAAGACAGAGAAAGAATACTAGAACCGTTTAAAGGAGGAGTTAATGCTAATGATGCTCAATCTTATATTACTCTTGAAGAATGGATTCGTCGTATTACTGCTGCTGGTGAATTAGATAAATATGCTGGACTTATTCAAAGTCTTACAGATGATACTCCAATAGATAAAATTGATTGGACTAAATTTGCTAATAAAGTTCAAATTCAAAAGAATTTCTATTATGATTTATATTATGATACTACTGTTGGCATTGAAGTTCCTAGACAAGTAAAAAATGCTGAGTTTGTTCTTATTCCTAAACTTATTAAAGGAACAGAACTTGAAAAAGTCTATAATATAATGACTAATAGAGGTATTCATCAAATTAATACTGTTGAAACTGTTAAAGTTGCACAACATAACAGAATGACACTTTGGAATAATGATGGTGTTTTAACTGATGAAGCTCTTAAAGAATTTGATAATAATGTATTTGATAATTCTGAACTATTTAGTTATAATTATCTTTATCGTCAGCAAGAAGTTCCTCAACATATGGTTGATGCTAGTAATAAAGCTGCTATTCAGATTATGAAGAAAATGCTTGATAATCTTCCTAATCGAACTGAACTTAATGAACTTAAAGATAAAGTATTTAATAATTATGTAGCTAATATTAGAAATAGTTTTGAAAAAACTTGTGCTGAACTTGGTATTGGATTAGATGATAATGGTCATATTGATTTAAATTCTAATGGTACTATTAAAAATCTTAATCGTTTTGTATTTTTTGATAGATTTAAAGAAAATGCTCAACAACAAGGAGTTGAAAAAGCTCTTCTTGAATTTTTTGATTTAGATAGTGCTGGATTTAATAATCTTCCTTTATTCTTATCTAATATTAATAGTAAACTTGAAAGTATTGCTAATAGTTATTTTAATACTAATATTACTAGACAACTTATTAGTGGTTGGCATGCTGCTCAGTTATCTGATTTTGGTTTTAAAGTTGATAAACAAACTCAAACGGATAGTAAACTTCAATATAAAAAGATTGGAGAAGTTGATGGCACTCCTGTTTATTATACTGAAATTAAACTTCCTAGATGGAGTGGTAAACTTAAAGGATTAAATATTGAACAAGTTCCTGATAGCTTACGTACTATGATTGGTTATCGTATTCCTACTGAAGGTAAACAATCTATATGTATTATGTATGTTAAAGAGTTTCTTCCAGATGCTTATGGTAGTACTGTTGTTGTTCCTGATGAATGGGTTACTCAAACTGGTTCTGACTTTGACGTTGATAGTGTTTATGGTATGTCTAAAACATTTAATCTTGTTAAAGGTATTCCAACTGAAATTACTCATGCTAGATATACTAAAGATGAAGTAGGATATATTAATTATGTTAAAGATAATGTAGATAAAGCTAGTCGTAAAATTCTTGGTAAGACTTATAATAAACAAGGTAATATTAGAGCTTCTTTAAAAAATAGCGAAGATGCTATTAATGCTACTCTTGAAGGTTATAATGGCAATCTTAAAGTTGTTGAAAAAATTGCTAATGATGGTGGACTTAAGTCTTACGAATCATACTTAAAACTCCCCGTGGAGGATACAAGTAGTCAAGCTGCTAGAACTAATGCTATTATTCAATCATTTATTGATATACTTAATAATCCTGCTGCATTTGAAGAAAATACTACTACTTCTAATTTTGAAAATGTCAAAGAAGCTAATGAAACTTATGCAGAAATAGTTGGTGCTAATAAAACAACTGTTGCTCCTAGTGATTTCTTTACTCAACTTGATTGGTTTGATGCTGCTACTTCTGGTATTAAACTTAAAGGTATCAGTGTTAATCGAGATACTTTTATGAGTATTGGAAATGTTACTAAAGCTAATCATAGTGAAGGTATTAAAGTTATGTATACTACTGATGTGATTAGTGAGCAAGAAGCTGTTAATAGATATGGTAAAGAAAATGTTGAAACTATTGGTAATAAACATATTCGTATTACTCATAAAAATTTTGGTTGGTCTGGAGATGATAAGAATGTTGATGGCTATTTGATTAATCCTTATAGTTCTCAGACTACTGCTCATATTCTTGATGTTATGAAAGAGGGGGCTATACATAATGAAAATACTTATACGTTTAATGCTTTTAAAACTATTGTTGACTTTGGAAGTAATTATGATACTGCTATTGGATTTATGTGGCAACCTGCTATTGACATACTAGTTCGTAAATGGAAAGAAACTAATAGTGTTCTTGCTGAAGGTACTAAAAATCCGCTTACTGAAGCTATTAGAGAAGTTGCTCATAGTCTTGGTTTTGGTGAAAAAGTTAATTTTGCTGGACGTAAAAAGCTAATTGATATTATTGATGCAAGTTATGGTGAAACATTCAAGAAATTATTCAATTTAAGCGTTTCTGACGCATTTTCATCACCAGACCTTATGTTTTCACCAGACGCATATAAATCTCGTCTTAGAGGGGAAATGAATGGCGTTCAGCAGGCTTTATTTGACCTTTATGTTCTAGCACAATTCAATCGGTTAAACTCAATCGGACAGGATATAAGTAATAATCTTAATATTCTTAGTGCTGATAAATATGGTGCTAAACAAAGTTTTTATGCTAGTGATAAAGTATTTAGAGATGCTAGAACTGTTATTGAGAATAGTAATATTTATGCTCCATCCTCTACGGGGGGTCAAACCTTGCTATTAGAAAGTGTCTTTCCTGATATTAGTGGTGGTATAAATGCGTTTATTAAATCAGATATATCTAAAAGTAGTTATCCTAGTTTAGCTGCATTTTTACAAATGAGTACTGCTCTTAGTGTTAAAGCTACTCAACAAGTATTTGAAACTGCTAATCCTGTATTTATTGATTATGTATATAGAATAGCAGAATGGACTAAAGGTGGAATAATGACTGAAAAGTTATATAATGACTATAAAGATTATCTTATTAATAAACTAGAAGTAGGTAATAATGGTAGTTCTTATCTTAATTTACCTGTTACTATTGTTAATGGTGATTTTGTTCATCCTAAATATATTAAAGAATATGGTACTGGTCAATCTAGAGCTTTAGAAGTTGGACGAGTAAGTGGTACATTAGTTAATATTAAAACAGATGATGTTGTAGTTAAAAATATATTTGAGCCTACACAAACTGAAATTGATGTATTTGCTAGACTTACTCCTGCTCAGAAAGTTGATTGGATTAAACGTAATTTTAGTCAAGATGGTAGTGTATTTGAACATATTGAAATAGTTGCTAATGATGAAAGAAATAATCGTCGTAATGTAAATATTCAATATATTAATTACATACAAGGTGATATTACTAATGATGAAGCCCATAGATTGTTTGATAGAGCTTGGAATCATCCTAATCCTCTTATTAAACTTACAGCTCTTGATTTAGTTAAATATGCTTTTATTGTTGAAGGTCATAAATTTAGAACTAGAAATATTAGTAGACTTATAAGTAATACTCCCCTTAAAGGATTGAGCGATAATGGAATAGCTATTGGAGATATAGCTATGAAAGGTATTAATAGTTATGGTTTTGTTGATAAAGATAATGTTGAAGATATAATTGGTTTTATTCGTAAGAATTATAATAGTTTTAATTGTCCTAGTTATACATTTAAAAGACTTACTAATAATAAAATTAATTATAGTCTAAAAAGAAGTGGTATTATTACTTTTAATGGTCAAGAAAATCTTGATAATGTAGGAATAATAAGAAATGGAGATGCTGTTAATGTTATTAGAATTAATAGAAATTTATATATTAAAGGAACTTATGATGGAACTTTAGCTTATTATCCTATTGATAGACTTGAATCATTTGAAACTTATAATAGTATTGAACCTAGTATTATAGCTAATAATAATATTCATAAACCATTAGCTGTTCTTCTTTATAAAGGTCTTACTCAACAAGAAAAAAGAGATAAATTTATTGATGGTATTAAAGATAATATTAATGAAGCTGTAAATAAAGGTTATAAAGAAGTTCCTGAACTATATGGTAAATATATTTCTAATGAGTATTTCCAGCCTTTTATGAATACTCCTTTTGAGAATAATACTATATATACTATTAATGATAAATTTTATCTTAATATTAATGGAACTACTGCTATTAATTTAAGTGATGATTTACAGCAATATAAAGCTAAATATCCTAATATTGAAGATAATAAACTTGGATTATTTATTGAAATTAATGAAAATGAAATAGATAGAGTTACTAGTAATACAGATAGATATAGTAGTGTTGATGACCAAACTCCTATTGGTAGATTTGCTAAAAATGCTAGTTTAGTTATTTCTCGTGCTGTTCGTCATGGTCAACCTGCTGCTCAAAATGTTCTTAATGCTCTGAATAATGCTGAAATTAATTATCTTGATAGTAGTAGTCTTTCTGATAATTCTGAATTTTCATTATCAGTTATTGCTAATTATATAGATATTGAAGCTAATAATATTCTTAATGATATTAATCGTTTTATTAAAATTGATGGTATCGATAAACCTATTAACGATAAAGATGTTATTGGTAAAGTTCTTAAAGATGAACAACTTCAAAATCGTTTCTTAGATGTTATTCTTAGTGCTAATACGTTTAAGAATAAATACAAACTTATTAGCGAAATTGATATTGATAGTACAAATCTTGATGATAAAACTAAAGAGAATATTAGAAAGATTCAAAAATTAGTTAATCAAGTTGATTCTAATACTACTGTACATTCTGCTAGAAAAGATTGGTTTGAAAGATGGATTCAATTACGTACTACTAATCCTAATTATATAAGTGGTCTTATGAAAGAATTTGATGCTTATGGTGATACTGGATTTATGGATTATTGGATACAAGATATTCGTGCTAATCGTAACTTTGTATTGCAGAATATACTTAAAGATGTAATGGGTACTGTTGAAGAAGGTCGTCTTAATGGTATTAAAGAGTCTAATGACTTTAAAAACTATTTTAAAGAACTTAAATCCAGAGCTGCTAAAGATGGTAAATCTGTTAGTCTTGATAGTATTATTGATGATGATGGTAGATTAATTCAACCTAATAATCCTATTTGGGAAGAAAAGATGAAGAAATATAGAGATGCTGCCATTGAAGCTGAACAAAAATTTGGTATAAATAGTGTTGAACATCTTATTGCTCTATCTAATAAAGCTAAATTTATTGATATGACTACTATTCATCAGCTTAAACCAATCACTGTTCAAGATGAAGATGGTAATAATGTTACTATTGAATATTCTACTTATATTATAAATCTTGAAAGAAGTTTATTAGGACTTAAAAAAGGAGATGATGGTATTCCTAAAGAATTTGCTGAATATAAAAGACTTAATGGTAGAATACGAGATATTCTAAGTCAAGCTACTGATAATGTTACTACACAAAGTCAAGATGAAGAACTTGGGCGTATCTATGCTCAAATGGATAGCCTTACTAGTCTTTATGATGAAGATGGTAATAAAAAGATTGGTCATGACTTGAATGTAGCTGAAAGACTTCGTGCTTATCAAACTAATATTCGTAAAGTTAAAGAAATGTTTTATGATAAGCAAGCTAAAGAAGGATTTGATTCTAAACTTAAAGAACAACTTTCTATTATTAGTAAATATGAAAGTCAACGTGATGCTAATGGTAATCTTCTTATTAGTATGGAAAAACTTATGAAAGTTCCTGAATATCGTGAAGCTAAAGAATGGATTCGTAAGAATACTAGATATATTCTTGATATTAAAGATATAGAAGATTTAAATTGGGCATTTGAAGAACTTAAAGATGCTAATAAAGGTAATAGTGTTCTTAATCTTGCTATTAAAGAATTTCAAGCTAAAGATGAATTTAATGTAGTTGATGGGCGTAAGATACCTGAAGAACGTGCAGCTCTTATAAAAGCTGAAACAGTTAGAAAATATAAATATACTAAAGGTAATGGTATGCCTTATGCTGGTATTATTCGTTCTGCTGAAGATGAACTAAGAATTTATCGTGCTGATTTCTATAATTATCTTACAGGTAATAAATCAAAGAGTGAAGAAGAAATTAATGTAGGAGAAGCTATTAATAAAATACTTGAAAAATATTTTGATAATGCTACTAGAACTCTTAATACTGCTGATATTAGTCAAGAAGATTTAGAACAACTCAAGACTGGTTTTGAAGTATTTAATGAAATTACTAGAGGTGAAAAGAGTACTGATAAAGCTAAAGCAAAACGTGTTGCTGAATTTATTGAAAGTGAATGTGATGTTACTTATAATTGGAAACAATATGAACTTGATAAAAATAGAGCTTTTGCTAAAGGTAAAAAGTATTATGATAAATGGCTAGAAGTATTTAGTGAACAAGTTGAAGAAAATGGAACTATTGCAGAAAGACCTAATCGAACTATTTATGGTATTATTAAACCTAAAGATTTAGATAAATGGACTGATATTGATAGAACTGCTGCAATTAATATTCTTCAAAAGAGAACTAGAGAAACTACTACTCAATATTATTATATGAAAGAAAGAGAAGTTCTTGATAAATATGGTATTGATAGTGTTGAATATAAACAATGGTATAGAGATAATCATTATTTTGACCCATATACTCGTACTATTAAACCTATTCGTATTTGGACTACTATGCAAATGATTAAAGATGATGGTTCAGCTGTTGTTGGTAATTATGAACCACGTATTAATCAAATGCATATTACTCCTAAAGAAGAACTTGTTAATCCAGAATATAGTAGTTTTGTTAATAAGTACAAAGTAGGAACAGGATATGATAATCCTAATTATACTAGTCTTAATGAGTATCAACTTGAACTTATGAATAAAGTAAATGAACTTATGAAAAAGTATTGTTTTACTAATAGTAATAAGCGATATGTTGATATGGGTTATCTTCCAGCTTTACCTAAATCTAAAGATATGACTGTTAAAGATTACTTTGAACAAGCTCTTAGTTTTCTTGGTTGGACAGCCAATGTTCCTAATAATACTAGTTGGAGAAATAATGAAGATTTAACTTTTGATAAAGATTATGATATTCCTAATCCTAGATTAGTTCAGTTAGTTAATAAAGATACTCAACAGTTGCCTACTATACCTAAATTTAAAGAATCTAATGAAAGTGATGAAGAATTTAGTAAACGTAAAGCTGCTGCTATTAAAGCTAGAGATGAGATTATTGAAAAGAATAATAAAATTCATAATGATATTCTTAATCGTAATTGGGAAGAAGTATTTAATAGTTTCTTAATTGAAAGTAATAGATATAATGCTGTTAAAACAGTTAAAAATCTTCTTTATACTGCTGACCAAATTATTACTAGTAATACCGCTTATGATATAAATTATAAAGGTAGTATAAGTGAAAATAGAGAAGCCAGTGCTGGTGGTGAAATTGAATATAAGCAAGAAAAACAAACTAGAACTAGTGCACATCTTAGAAGTTTTATACGTCGTCTTGTATTTGAACAATATAAGGATAATAAAACTCCTAATCTAGTTAAATTAGGTTCTCTTGCTCAAAATATTGCTGGTAGTAAATATATGATGATGAATATTACTGGTGGTATTGCTAACGTTCTTACTGGTTCTAGTAATATATTTATGGAACGAGCTGCTGGTGAATATATTAATCTTAAGGATTGGGAAGCTGGTAAATCTGAATGGATTAAAGGAACTGTTAGTTATATGGCTAATATGTATAGTGAAAATAGTAGTACACTTCAAGATGCTATTATTAAACTTAGTCATGTAGTTGACTTTGATAGAGTAACTGAAGTTAGTACTGCTGAAGGTCTTAAAGAAAATATTCGTAGAGTTCGTGGATTATTATTTAGCCCTCAATCTGTTGGTGAACATTATATGCAAAATACTATGTTATTTGCTATGCTTAAATCTCATAGACTTGTTGATAATGGTAGAGGTGGTTATGATATAATGAGTAAAGAAATGTATCATCGTAAAGCTGAACAAGATGCTCTTATGTCTGTAATAAATACTCCCCGTGGAGGTGAGAACCAAGCTCTTCTTGAACAATTCAATAAGTTCATGGATGATGCTAAAGCTGATAATAAAAAACGAGCTAAATATAATCTATTTAAAGCTAATCCTATATTCGATTTTGTTAAGACTTATCTTAATGAAGAACAACAAAGAGAATATATAGCTAAGCGTAAAGAACTTATTAAGAATATTGATAAAAAGTTTGCTAAACTTCCAGATATTTATAATCAATTTGAACTTAAAGATGGAATTGCTCAAATAAAATCTGATAGTAAACTTACTCTTAAAGAATATGCTAAATTTATTGATAAAGTTCGTGAAGTAAATAAAAAAGTTCATGGTGTTTATGATAAACTTGGTTCTGCTAATATTGAACAACATTGGTGGGGTGGTATGGTTATGCAATATCATAAACATCTTTATCCCGGTTTTAAGAAACGTTATCGTTGGAATGGTTATTATAATGAAACTCTAGGTACTATTGAAAAAGGTAGTTATACTAGTCTTTATGATTATTTAACTATTCCATTTAAAGAAACTAACATAGGAGAAATTAATAATGTAAGTGATGTTCTTAAAGCATTCCAAACTTATGGTAAGAATTTACTTTCATTTGCTATTAATTTTAAACTTAATTATGAACTTCTTCCTGAACATGAAAAAGCAAATATTAGACGTAATTTAGGTGACTTACTTTATGTAGGTGCTGCTGTTATTGGAGCAATTGCTATAACTGGTATGGGAGGAGATGATGATGAAAGTATTATATATAATCTTATGCTTTATCATGCTGACCGTCTTGCTTCTGAAGCTGCTTCATTTACTCCATTTGGAGCTTATGCTGAAGGTAAAAAGCTATGGTCTAGTCCTGTTGCTATCGGACAAACTATTAATGACTTACTTGGTACTACTGCTATGACTGCTAGATTCCTTATTGAAGAAGATTTTACTGAGGAATATACGACTGGTAGATATAAAGGTATGAATAAATTTGAAGTTATGGCTGTTCGTAATATACCTGTTGTTCGTAGTATTAATCGAGTTCTTGATTTACCTAATAATAATAGTTATTATAAAGTTGATGAAAATATACTTAGTATTATACCTTATAAAGATATAGCTAAAGATATATTTGAATAAGCTGGACTTGAACCTAGTAAAAAATAAGGGCTTGCCTATGGTATCACTACCTAGACAAGCCCTATTTGTTTTAACATTAATAACTCAATCATCAAGAATAATACGTTTTTTATCATCAAGAAAACCAACCATACCATCATATTTATCATGATAAATCTTAATAAAATCAGTCATACTACCTCTAAATATATAATTATGATTAACAACATAAGTAGATTTTTTAGTAGTATTAATAATTACTTGTTCGTTATAAAGTTCATTTAAAGCAATATAAAAAGTTTTTGAATCAATATGAGCATAATTCGTTATATCACTTTCAGTAAAAGTAATTTTCTCCGAAATTGTTTCCAAGACTTTTCTTTGATTACTTTCAGAATCGGTTACTATAACATCACTTGCAATTATCAATTTACAATTATTTGACAAATTGTCCTGATTTGGAATTTCCCCGATTAATACAGTACCATTATCACTAATTGTC
>OHUE01000372.1_pt1 | contig 26184 bp, 29 predicted proteins | sample 1579111 | NCBI WGS metagenome assembly OHUE01 (sample SAMEA3879524, study PRJEB24766) | human gut metagenome | biome: human-associated habitat; feature: feces | place: USA | collected 1985/1987 | reverse complement strand
TCACCATTACCTATTACAGGTATTTTTACAGATTCTTTAACTGTTTTTATAATGTCTAAGTCTGCTTTTCCAGAATAATACTCTTCTCTTGTTCTTCCATGAATTGTTATTGCTGACACTCCACATTTTTCAGCAATCTTTGCTAATTCACAAGCAACAATATTCTCATCATTCCAACCTTTTCTAAATTTTAAAGTCACTGGCTTTGTTGAATTTTTTACTACTGATTTTATTATTTCTTCTGCTTTATTTAAGTCTAATAATAATTTACTTCCATCTCCATTTTTTACTACTTTTGGAGCAGGACATCCCATATTTATATCAATAATATTGTTTTTAATATGCAGTATATTAACTCCCGTAAATGCTAATGCAGCAGGTTTGTATGCAAAATATGCCGTCCTTATTGATGCTGATTCCGGACGGATTCTTTTTGGTAATAACGAAAATACTGCTGTCAGTATGGCAAGCACGACGAAAATCATGACTCTTATTATTGCATTGGAAAACTGTGACAAAAATTTTGTTGCAACAACTTCCACCTACGCAGCTTCCATGCCCGATGTACAGCTTAATATCAAAAAAGGCGAACGCTACAGGCTGAATGACCTTCTCTACTCACTTATGCTGCAGTCACACAATGACAGTGCCGTGGCAATTGCAGAGCACATAGCTTCATCATATCTTGATGGCGGTTCATACCACTCTGATGCAGCAAGCCGTTCATCTGAAGAAAGCCGCAGACTTGTGCAGATATTTGCAGCCGCAATGAATGAACGCGCAGCTGCAATCGGATGTTCAAGTGCACATTTTGTCACACCCAACGGACTTGATGCAGAGGATGAAAATGGTCCTCATTCTATATCTGCTGTTGATCTTGCAAGAATACTTGCAGTCTGTATACAGAATGAAGAGTTTATACATATAACAAGAACCGGGAATTATTCATTTAACAATCTGGACAATACCGCCACACGCAGCGTGCACAATACTAATGCTTTTCTTGATATGATGGATGGTGTAATATGTGGCAAGACCGGATTCACCGGCAATGCCGGCTACTGCTATACATGTGCATACGCAAGCGACGGAAGACGTTTTGTGAGCGTTGTACTTGCCTGCGGATGGCCCGGCAACAAAACCTATAAATGGAAAGATACACGCAAAATCCTCGAGTATGCAAAAGCTTCTTATTACTACAGGGATATTTTTGTTCCCATTGATGATTATCGCAATATATGTGTTTCTGACGGCACAACCGAATATGTGGAAACATATATACCCGACAGTCTTTCTATGCTGATTGCCGATACAGATGTGGTAAATGTTACATACAATCTCCCGGGTACGATTAAAGCTCCCATAAATGACAAAGATATCGTCGGAAGTGCAGACATCTATATTAACGATTCATTAACTGCCAGTCTTCCGATATATGCACGCGGAAATTGCACAAAAATTGATTATATTTTCTGTGTAAGGAAAATACTGTTATACTTCACGCTTATGAACTATTGAAAAATCATTAGCTGTATAATATAATATGAAAAAGAATTTTGAAAGGACGCTTGGACATGATAAAGATATACAAAGCATTTCCGGGAGGAAAGCATAAAGTACTTACAATGAGTTATGATGACGGCAAGTTTGCAGACCGTAAGCTTGTTGATATTTTTAATAAATATGGCATAAAAGGAACATTCAATCTAAATTCAGGCTTATATAATGACGGCAGGCGTATTGACCCGTCAGAATGGCGTGAATTATATAAAGGACATGAGGTTGCTGCACACACACTCACGCATCCTACAATTGACAGATGCCCTTCTGTCGAGATTGTTCAGGAACTTCTTGAGGACCGCAAGTTTCTTGAGAGTGTAATGGGCTATCCTATCCGTGGCATAGCATATCCTAACGGTTCATACAGCAAGCGCATCGGAAGCATTGCCAGAAGCATCGGCTATGTATATGGCCGTGCTGTAGGTGATTCATACGCAATGGTTCATGCAACTGAGCTCGCCAATAATGATGCACAGGGTCCTGTTCCTGTAGGTGATGAGACAGGCTTTTCTCTTCCGTCTGACTTCATGGAATGGAAAGCAACGTGCCACCATAAGCATAACCTTATGAAGTTTGGCGAGAACTTTAAGGCATTGTATAAAAAACAGTATCTCTATATGATGTATGTATGGGGACATAGCTATGAATTTGAGAATGACAACAACTGGAATCTCATGGATGAGTTCTGTTCACTCATAGGCGGTCAGGATGATATATGGTATGCAACCAATATTGAGATTGTCGATTACATGGATGTGTTTGACAGATTACAGTTTGCCGCAGACTTAAGCTTTGTTTATAACCCGTCCGCTGCATCTGCATGGCTCATTATAAACGACACTCATGTGGTTGAAGTCAAAGGCGGTACTACTGTTGATCTTAAGCAGTATGACAACTGAGAATTGCAATGTCTATTGAACATTTGTAATGTAAAAAGCTTACATATTCAGGCAATATATTGCCGGATATGTAAGCTTTATTTTTATCATAAATATGCAGATTAATACATGCTTCCACCCGGAATCTTACGCATCATGAATGCCGAATCCTGTGCAAATGTAATTGCATCATCCCTTGTCACAAGTCCTCTCTGATACAGATCATATATTGCATCATCCATGGTAATCATGCCATCTTTACGGTTAGTCTGGATAATACTCATAATCTGTGGTGTCTTTGATTCACGTATAAGATTGCGGATGGCAGAATTGGCAAACATTACCTCAAATGCTGCAACTCTGGCTCTTCTGTCAGCAGTTGGCATAAGCTGCTGTGATATAACCGCTTCGAGAACCATGGCAAGCTGGACTCTTATCTGCTGCTGCTGATGAGGCGGGAATACGTCTATGATACGGTCAATTGTGGCTGCCGCTCCGATTGTATGCAGTGTTGAAAGAACCAGATGTCCTGTTTCGGCAGCTGTTATTGCTGTTGAAATAGTCTCAAGATCTCGCATCTCACCTACAAGGATTACATCAGGATCTTCACGGAGCGCAGCTCTTAGTGCCGCTGCATATGAAAGCGTATCAAGTCCGATCTCTCGCTGGTTAATCATGGATTTCCTGTGGTTGTGAAGGTACTCGATAGGATCCTCAAGTGTAATTATATGCGCGTCCCTTGAATCATTAATCTTATCAATTATTGATGCAAGTGTTGTAGACTTACCACTACCTGTAGGCCCTGTTACAAGAATAAGACCTCTCTTTTTCTTGTAAAGTTCAATAACATCCTCTGAAAGACCAAGCTGCTCCGGCTTTGGAATCTGCATTCCTACAATACGGAGAGCACACGCACACGCACCCTTCTGCTTATATGCATTAACACGGAATCGTCCTGTGCTTCCGAGTGCGAATGAAAAGTCAATCTCTCCTCTCTCTTCGTATGCAGCTCTCTGCTTGTCATTCATAAGGCTATACACCATACGCTGTGTATCCTCGGGACTAAGCTCCGGATAGTCAAGCGGAATAAGTGAACCGTTAACTCGAACCATCGGAGGAATACCGACTGTTATATGAATATCAGATGCCCCCATATCTTTTCCTTTGTTGAGCACCTGCTCAACTGTCGCTAAATCTACAACCATTTTATCTTACTCTCCATTCCTATGCATAATCTAATTGCTCATTTATAGTCTTATTCCAGGCAGTTATTACTTCTCAACCTCATATGTTACCTTAACCATCTCTGACATTGATGTTGTTCCGTCAAGAACATACTTGGCAGCAGACGCCTTAAGGGTACTCATGCCTTCCTCAATTGCCTGCTCCTTAATCTCATCAGCAGACTTACCCCTGGCTATCATCGACTTTATCTTTGGTGTGATAGTCATTATCTCATAGATACCTATACGTCCCTTATAGCCCGTATTATCACACATCTTACATCCACATGGCTCATAAAGTACAATATCTTCTGAAGGGTCTACCGCAAGCTCCTCCTTCTCTTCAGCAGTTGCAAGTCTTGGCTTCTTACACTCACACAGTCGTCTGACAAGACGCTGTGCGATAATACCAACAAGTGAGTCTGCGATAAGATATGGCTCAACACCCATATCTGCAAGTCTCGAAATAGAATTGGCAGTACTGTTTGTATGAAGTGTACTTACAACAAGGTGACCTGTGATAGATGCTCTTACGGCAATCTCTGCTGTTTCTGAATCTCGAATCTCACCAATCATGATGATATCAGGATCCTGTCGGAGAATTGAACGAAGTGCATTGGCAAATGTCATGTCTGCCTTATTATTAACCTGTACCTGGTTAATTCCATCTATATTAGCCTCGACAGGGTCTTCTACTGTTATAATATTAACTTCTTCACTATTAAGTGAACTTAAAGCCGTATAAAGTGTTGTAGACTTACCACTACCTGTAGGTCCTGTTACAAGGATAATTCCATGCGGGTTCTTAAGTATGTTATCAAACTTGACAAGATCAGTAGGTGTAAGTCCAAGATCACTCTTCTGCTTCTTGAAGCCTTCCTTGGATGCAAGTCTCATAACGACTTTCTCGCCATATACTGTAGGCAGGTTAGAAACTCGGATATCATACTCTCTGTTATCTACAATTATGGTGATACGACCGTCCTGAGGCTTACGCTTTTCGGAAATATCCATTCCCGACATAATCTTAAGTCGTGCAGTAATGGCTCCGAGAAGAGACTTATCATATTCAATTACTTCCCTGAGCACACCATCGACACGGTATCTGACACGTATAGACTCCTCAAACGGTTCGATATGTATATCGGATGCCCTCTGTCTTGCAGCCTGTTCGATAATGCTGTTAACAAGCTGTACAATAGGTGCATTCTCGACATCTTCCTTACGGAGCTTCTCTTCTTCGCTTTCCTCCTGAACAAGTCCCTGCTCCTTCTTATACATCTCAGCAATATTCTGTGCCTGTTTCTTACCGAATACACGGTCAAAATATGCTCTTATGTCAGAAGCATTAGCAAGATAAGGTGCAACCTGCTTGCCCGTAATAATGTTAATATCATCCATCGCAAGGATATTCATAGGGTCGGCCATTGCAACCTGGATAACACCGGCATTATTCTTGTCATATCTCATTGGAACAAGTGTATACTTACGCATAACTTCTTCCGGTATAAGATCCCTTACATTCTCTTCCGGTTCCTCAACCTGCAGATCAATGAATTCGATATTAAGCATCTCACAAAGGATATCATTAATCTTTTCCTGCGTCACATATCCAAGCTCAACAAGCATCTCACCAAGCATGCGTCCCTTTTCTTTTTGCTCTTTAAGTGCCATATTAAGCTGATTCTGGTTGATAAGTCCTCTGCTCATCAGAACATCGCCCAGTCTGATCTTTTTCCTGTAATTCATGCTCCCTCTTTCTGCCGGCACTCCGGCCAATCTTTCATAATATTAAAATTATATTACATAATCACAAAATATTCAATCATTAAGGGACTATTATTTGTGATATTGCATAAGAATCTTCCTTGCTTAATATAACTTTTCCGTATAAATCATTGTAATTAACACCACAGACATATCTTGCAGAGAGATCGGTATCAGCAATCTCAAACTTTCCAGCAGATATTACAATATCTGAGAATTCAAATACAAAACAGATGTCAAGTGTCGATGCTCCATTGGAGATATTGGATTTGAATACCAGATCCAGGTAATTGGCATGCGTAACATCATGATTATCCAGTCTGTACAAAAATAAGGCATCCACAAGTTCAGTGCTGTTGACCCATTCATTATTATACTGGAACAGATACGAGCTGTCTTTGGACGCTTTATAAAGCATACGGAATGTGAGATCTTCTGTCTCTGTCTTTATAGCATCTTTGCATTCACCGATAATATTATCAATTACATTCATATCCAATGCCTGTACAGAATCCGCATAACATGCAACCCTGTCTACATGGAACTGTTTCCGGCTTTCAGCTATTGATATTCCTTGTTCTGCAAGCTCTTCCGCAGATGCTTCACATGTCACGGTTATGACATCCCCGGCTTTTATCCCTGTAGCTTTATCCAGAGTAAAGGCAATATTCTTAAGCCTGTCATCCTGCCATTTGTTGAGGACATTAGCATATGCATCAGGGCTTATTCCCGCAACAACCACTTCAACATTGGCAAATATGTCAATTACGCTTCCATCCCCGAGTCCGCTTACCTCAGCAGCAAACTTTGCTCCGGCAACACGGCATCCTATCTTGTCTGCAAGAGATCTGTCGTAGAGGACACTTATTGTCACTTTATCACCGTTAGAAAGCTTATCAGTTGCATCAGCGCTGGCACTAATGCCATCAACAAACGTGTCAATATTGCGGATAATAACTGCGTTCTTCTCATTACCGGCAAGTCTTTCATAAAGCTTCTTGGTATCGACCGAGCAGCTGACAGTTCCGGCACCGTCAGCTCCGCCAAAGCTTACGTTAATATAATCAGACATATTAATCTGTCCGCGCCCCCTGTCCATAAAGACAAAAAGAAGCACAGCCGTTATGGCAATGAGTACTCCTATCGTAAGCAGCAGTACCTTTGCATTTATATTTTTATGTTCTTTTTTACCATCCATATTGATTAAAATTATAGCAAAAATGCAGCCGCCACGCAAGGTAACGGCTGCATCTGCTGATTACAATTGTTTTAAATATCTGTAACAGAAATATGTATTATTTATTAAAGACGTACGCTGCCCGGCTTGCCGTTAACAACATAATAAGCAACATTCTCTTCCGGCTTAACATAAATATCCAATGACTTGAATGTCTTCTTACCTGTATCAGCAGCAGCAGCTTCCTTAACCTTAGCAACTATATCATCAGCATTATATTCACGTCCGGCATACTGCAGGAACATGTTAATCTTCTTGTCTGCTGCCTTAGCTGTTGCATCTGCAGTCTTCTTAGCTACTGTTGCCTTAGCTGTCTTTACTGCCTTCTTAACTTCAGCCTTAGCTGCTGTCTTAGCTGCTCTGGCTTTCTTTGGAGCCTCCTTGGCTGCGGCCTTAACCACTTCAGCTTCCTTAACTGCTTCCGCCTTAGTCTCCTTAACTGCATTCACAACAGATGCCTTAACTGCGCCGGCAGCCTCTTTAGCTGTCTCTGTCTTTGTTTCAGCCGGCTTAACTGCCTTAGTCTCTGTCTTAGCTGTCTTCGCTTCTGCCTTTGTATTAACTGCCTTAGTTGTCTTACTTTCCATTAATAACCACCATTCCTTTTTGAATTATTCATACTGTTTGTATACAAGTTCTAATCAATTGGTATTATATACCATAAAAACTTTAATAGCAAATTAAATTTCACTAAACTACCACTAAACCGGCGCTTTAAAGGCAAAGTCCTCTTTCATTTTTTCAAGAGCTCTTTTTTCTATTCTGCTTACATAGCTTCTGCTGATATTCATTTTCTGCGCGATTTCGCGCTGTGTAATCTCCTGTGTCCCATATAGGCCATATCTCATAATTATAATCTCCCGCTCTCTGTCTGTAAGTTTTTTTTCAACTGCACTATACAGTTTCTTTACATCCTGTCTAAGCTCGTAATCCTCAACAACCGTATCTTCACTTGTTCCTATTATTTCTATAAGATTTATCTCATTGCCTTCTTTGTCCTTACCTACCGGCTCGTATATTGAAATCTCCCGGCTTTTTCGCCGGTCGCTTCTTAGCAGCATAAGAAGTTCATTATCAATGCATTTGGCAGCATATGTTGCTAGTCTGATACTTTTGTTCATGTCAAATGTATTAACGGCCTTTATAAGTCCTATCGTTCCTACTGACAGGAGATCTTCCGTATCGCGGTCTGCGCAGGCATATTTTTTCACTATATGTGCAACGAGCCGCATATTCTTTTCGATAAGTTTATTTCTGGCCTCCAGGTCACCTTCCCTGCATTTTTTCAGATATATCTTCTCTTCTTCGCTAGATAACGGCTTATCAAAAATTTTCAAAAGAAAGGCACCCCACCACATCCATTAATATATAATATGTGGTAAAGTGCCGTATGTTGCTTTTCCGATTCAGAGTTTGTTAAGAGTGATTAGTCATGTCTTCTAAGAATATCATATCTGTCAAGCTTTGTTCCGAGATTAATCCAGAGCTTCTGCTTAGGATGAGGTGCGCATTCCATCGAATTACCTTCATCATCCTTAATCTCAATAACACTGCATTCAATGTTAGTGCCATCCGGCTTCATGACTTCTATGTTTTCTCCTACAGAGAACTTGTTTCGCTGTTCAACAGAATACAATCCATCCCCGTTACAGTCACCTGCTATGCCGAGATATGTGTATTCATGCTCATATGTATTGCTGTCATAAATCTGCGTATCTTTATCAGGTTTTCCAAAGAAAAATCCCGTTGTATACTGTCTGTAAGTACACTTTGAAATCTCTGATTTGTAGAACGGAATCCTGCTTCTGTAATATTCAGGATCCCTTAGGTAATCATCAATTGCGAGTCTGTATGTCCTTGCAACAGTTGCAACATACAGTGCAGTCTTCATTCTTCCTTCAATCTTAAAACTGTCAATTCCCGCCTCAACAAGCTCAGGAATATGTTCAATCATGCACAGGTCTTTTGAATTGAAGATAAATGTTCCGCGTTCATTCTCATATACAGGCATATACTCGCCCGGTCTTGATTCCTCTACAACAGAATACTTCCATCTGCATGGATGTGTGCAGGCTCCCTGATTGGCATCCCTTCCTGCCATAAAGCTGCTCAGAAGGCATCTTCCTGAATATGATATACACATTGCTCCATGTATAAATGTCTCTATCTCAAGGTCATCGGGAATATTCTTTCTTATCGTCTTAATCTCTTCAAGTGAAAGTTCTCTTGCAGTAACAACTCTTCTCGCACCCATCTTATACCAGAAATTAAATGTCGCATAATTGGTATTGTTTGCCTGTGTACTGATATGAATGTCAACATCAGGAAGCACTTCCTTTGCAATTGTGAACATTCCCGGGTCAGATATAATCAGGGCATCCATACCTACCTGCTTAAGTTCTTCAAAATATTCCCTTGCACCATCAAGGTCTTTGTTATGGGCGAGAATATTGGCAGTGACATAGACCTTTACATCATGTGCATGTGCGAATTCCACACCCTCCTTCATCTCTTCAAGTGAAAAGTTCTTTGCTTTTGCTCTGAGACCGAAAGCTTCACCTCCGATATAGACAGCGTCAGCGCCGAACATGACTGCAACCTTGAGCACTTCAAGGCTGCTTGCCGGTATAAGAAGTTCTATATTACGGCCATTGTGAATATGATCAGGCATTATTATCCTCCATTCTTTTTACAGACATTGTAATTCCATCTCCGATAGGAACTATCGATGTTATCAGTTCGTTCATATGCGTAAGTTCATACATATACTCACGCATCCTTGCATGAATTGTTCTGTCACGCCTCGTCACCGCATATCTTGACTCAGCTATGCTGCCTTCCTGCAGTACATTATCCGATATCAGCACTGCTGACGTTTTCATTACCCTTAACACTTCGGGCAGAAAATTAATATACTGAGCTTTGGCTGCATCCATAAAGACAAAGTCATACTCCTGTGAAGGCAGATCTTTCAGTATATTCATTGCGTCGCCCTCAAGAAGCGTAATCTGACTTTCTTTACCGGCTCTCGCAATATTGTGTCTTGCCTGCTCTATGCGGATGTCATAGTTCTCTATCGTTGTTATATGGCAGTCACTGTCTACATTCATACTCATAAGTATTGATGAATATCCGACAGCTGCCCCTACCTCAAGAATGCCTGCGGGCTTTTTGACCGCAAGCATTACTTTAAGGAAATTCTCCATCTCTTTGCGTATAACCGGAACGCCTGCCGCCTTTGCCTCATTCTCAATCTCAGCAAGCACTCCTTCGTTATCTGTATTAAGGGAATTAATATATGATACTATTCTTTCATTAACTATCATTGTGTACCACCATCAGTACCTTCTGTATCCGTACTGCCGCCACAGAGTACCGCAAGTATCTGCGTAGGCTTCATGGATGTATCAACTGTATATGTTCCTGCTTTGTACTTGCCTTTGTATTCAGACAGTGCAAGCTGTGCTTTGAATATAAGCTTGTCTTCGATAAGTCCTCTGTCATACAGGATATCCGTAAGTCTGGAGTCTGTTATATTAACCGGAATAGTCACCTCTACCTGTCTTGCATTCTCCTTGGTATCAACAGACTGTTCATCAAATACTTTTGCGCCAAATGCAAATCCTTTTGCACCTATAAAATATATGAGCACAACAGCTATTATTACTACAATAATGTTCACTATAACGCCAATTCCAAATCTGACATTCTTATCTTCCATTCAAACCACCATTCAAAAATTAATTAACTCAATCAAGAAAATCCACATTCATATCAAGGCATCCGGTAACTGCATTACCTATAGACTGCACCATCCTGGCAAGACAAAGCTCCGCCTGAAGAAAATCACTTACTTCCTGATGCTTTCTTAACTCAGCATAATTCTTACGGAACGTCTCAACACGGTCAAACATTCCGTCTGAATCCTCCGAATTCTGAAGTTCAAAATTCTGTCTGCGGAGTTCATTAGTCTCTCTCAAAAGACCGGGATACTGTTCAAGTATCTTATATGCTTCTTTGTATTCTGCATACTCCCTGCTTGTCCTTATAGCCCTGCACAGTTCATCTGTAAGCCTCTCAACCTCACTCATGCCAATGCCCCCTTAATCATCAACCTCCATAATGATTGGAAGTATTACAGGATTTCTCTTCATCTTCTTCCAGAGAAAATCACTTAATGTATCCTTAATTGTGCCCTTAATCTTACCCCAGTCAGTTACGTTACGGTCGAGGCAGTCAAGTACAGCCTGCTCAATAACAGCCCTGGCTTCTTCCATAAGACCCTCTGACTCTCTTACATATACAAATCCTCTTGAAACAATATCAGGACCTGCAAGGAGCTGGTTGCTGTACTTCTCAAGCGTAAGTACGACAACGATAATTCCGTTCTCAGCAAGATTCTGTCTGTCTCTTAAGACAATATTACCTACATCTCCGACACCAAGTCCGTCAACAAGTACAGCTCCGGTCTGTACCTTATCAACTACCTCTGCCTTCTCCTGACTCATCTCAAGCACATCACCTGAGTGAAGTACAAATATATCATCCTTGTCAATTCCCAAGCCTTCAGCAAGCTCCTTCTGAGCCATAAGATGTCTGTACTCACCATGTACGGGAACTGCATACTTAGGCTTTACAAGTGAATATATCAGCTTAATCTCTTCCTCACATGCATGTCCTGATACATGTGTATCCTGGAAGATAACCTTGGCTCCCTTCATTCCGAGCTCATTGATTACTCTTGCAACAGACTTCTCGTTGCCCGGAATAGGTGTAGAACTGAATATAACAGTATCTCCCGGCTCAATCGTTACCTTACGGTGAAGGTTCGCTGCCATTCTTGAAAGAGCTGCCATAGACTCACCCTGGCTTCCGGTTGTTATAAGAACAATCTGCTCATTAGCGTAATTCTTCATCTGCTCAGTCTCAATAAGTGTTCCGTCCGGTATATCAAGGTATCCGAGCTCACTTGCAACATTAATAATGTTAACCATGCTTCGTCCCTCAACACACACCTTGCGTCCGTACTTGATGGCACAGTTAATTATCTGCTGTACTCGGTCAACATTAGATGCAAATGTAGCAATAATAAGTCTGCTCTGCTTATTGTCATTAAAAATATTATCAAATGTCTTGCCGACTGTTCTCTCTGACATAGTAAATCCGGGTCTTAAGACATTCGTGCTGTCGCACATAAGTGCAAGGACACCCTTCTTGCCTATCTCACCAAATCTCTGAAGATCTATAGGATCTCCGAATACAGGTGTATAATCGACTTTGAAGTCACCTGTGTGTACTATTACTCCGGCAGGTGTATATATCGCAAGTGCCGAGGCATCAGCAATACTGTGATTAGTTCTGATGAATTCGATTCTGAAGCATCCAAGGTTAATAGACTGTCCGTACTTAACAACCTTGCGCTTTGTCTCATGGAGCATGTTGTGCTCTTTTAACTTCGATTCAATGATTGCAGTTGTAAGCTTAGTAGCATATACAGGCACATTAACATCCTTGAGTACGTATGGGAGCGCACCAATATGGTCCTCATGTCCGTGTGTGATAACAAATCCCTTTACCTTGCTGATATTCTCCTTAAGATACGATACATCAGGTATTACAAGATCAATACCAAGCATGTCATCATCAGGAAATGCAAGTCCGCAATCCACGACAATAATACTGTCTTCGGATTCAAAGGCAGTCATGTTCATTCCAATCTGCTCAAGACCTCCCAATGGGATTACTTTAACAGTTCCATCTTTTTCTTTTTTCAAAATAAATACCGTTTCCTTTCTGTACTGCCTGCCATATAACGCATAAAGAAAAAACCTGCCTATGACATTACATACGCAGCGGCAGCAATATAATATTATTAAATCTACTTCTCTATATCCACATCATCCAGAAGCTCTGCAAATATCTGAGAAACATATTCGAGTTCATCATCATCGTCTACGATGACATAAGATGCCTCAGAATCAGAATCTTGTGATTCATCCTTAAGTATGTATGCATCTGCATCCACATTCTCATCTTCAACATCTGTAACCAACAGATAATTCTTACCATTAATTCTGGTTTGTTCCAATACAAAAAAAACAACCGGCTCATTATTGTCGGTCAAGCACGTAATCTTCTCCATTAACAACAATTCCTCACATAATCTTCCAAAATCAGAACAGCTGCAACACTGTCAACATACTTCTTATAATCTTTTCTCGCAACTTTGCATGTTTCCAGTATCTCTTCTGCTTCTACAGTTGTAAGTCTCTCGTCAGTCATAACAACCTGAAGCCCTGTCCTTCTCTCAAGCATATCGCCAAACTCCCTCGAACACGCTGCACGTTCTCCTTCCGTGCCATCCATGTTAAGCGGTAGTCCAAGAACAATCTGCTCTACATCCAGTTCTTTAATAATCTCTTCTATTCTTCGAAGTGTAGGACGTATCTTACTGTCCGAATCTCTAGTAATCGTCTCAAGCGGCTGTACTGTCATTCCCAAAGGATCCGTAACCGCCACACCGACTGTCTTAGTTCCATAATCAAGTCCAAGAATACGCATGTGTAATTATAATCCCTTACCTTCTATAAAATAACGGATAACTTCTTCCACAAGTTCATCTCTCTCAACCTTCATAATAAGGCTTCTTGCGTTGTTATGACTTGTTATGTATGTCGGGTCACCTGACATAATATATCCGACGATCTGATTAACCGGATTATATCCCTTCTCCTTAAGTGCAAGATATACCTGCTCAAGAATCTCCTCAACAGAAATAGTCTTGTCAGGCTGTGTCTTAAAAAATCTGGTATTGTTATCTAACATATCTATCACGTTCCTTCTCTTAAACTCACTATGTATTCTAATATAAATATACAAAAAATACAAGCACAAATATATTTGTATTTTGCAACTTTTTCTGCTATTATATGCAATATATTAAGCAATAATGTTTGGAGATTCAATATCATGTCAGAGAATACATTTTACAGTCTGCTTAAGAAAAGTGCTGAATCATACCCGGACAGCACCGCCATCCTGTATGATACATATGCTATTACTTATGCCGGACTTTTCAGGGACTGCTGCAAAAAAGCAATCTATTTCAGACAATTCGACAGGAAGCGGATAGCTCTCATAGGTCCCGCATCGTACCGCTGGATTGTCAATTTTTTCGGAGCGATAATGGCAGGCAAAGATGTTGTGCTTCTTGATTCGTTTCTGGCAAGTGCCGAGAGGCACATTCTTCTTGACAAAGTCAGACCGGACTATATACTTTCATACACTATGCAGTATATACTTGCAGATTCTGACGGCTTAACAATTGAGAATGTATCACATGATGAAGAGAATTGTGACGAATCTGATTTTGATGCCTCTGTAAGTGAAGGTAATATCCTGTTCTTCACATCAGGAACAAGTGAATTAGCCAAAGCAGTTGTTCTTACATCAGCTAATCTTAATTTCAGCACTTCACTTGTATCATCGAAGATTGCCTGCTCAAGTTCTGACAGAGTGCTCTCAGTACTTCCTCCGAACCATGTATTCGGTCTTATATACAGTATACTCTGGCCGCTCTCATGCGGTGCATGTGTATGCATAAGCCGTGGAATTAAGCACATCAGCTTTGACACAATTTATTATAATCCTTCAATTCTCCCGGTATTTCCTGCCCTCCTTGAAGGATATATACGCTTCAACTCCATAAACGCGGAACTTAAGACTATAATTGTAGGTGAGAGCAAATGTTCCGACAGGATAATCAGTGAACTTGAAGACGATGGATATAACGTATATTCAGTATACGGTCTCACAGCCGCTTCAGGCGGAATTGCCGTATCATCCAAAGCAACAGACCATAAGCTTGTACCATATGACGGGATTACAATATCTATTGCGGACGATGATGAGATTTTCATCAAGAGTGCAGGAATAATGCAATGCTACGATAATGACGAGGCACAGACCAAAGAAGTCATCTCCAATGGGTTCCTCCATTCAGGAGACCTCGGCTATCTTGACGATGAAGGTCATCTTATCATAACCGGAAGTAAGAAGAATATTCTTGCACTTCCTAACGGTGAAAAGATTAACTGCCTTGAGGTTGAAGAATTTTTCAATGCCAATGATTCAATTGATGAATCTGCAATCGGAATTCTTCACGGTTCATGTACAATCTGGATATCAACAACCGATGAGAAGTTCGGTGATGAGCAGGCTCAACGTATGGTCGATTCTTACAATAAGACCAAGTGTGTCTCGCGCCATATCAATCATTATATAATTGTCAATGCACCGCTTCCACGAGACAGGTATGGACATCTTGACAGATGGGCACTTGCAAAAGAGTCTTCAAGCCGGGACTGATATATGCTGACAATGCTGTAATAATTCATCACAAACATACATTACAAAAGCCCTGTGTTCCATAGGTTCCCAAAGAGTAAGATTTTGGTGAATCTATCGAGTGCAGGGCTTTATATTATATTCCGGCAGCATTAAGCATCATTGATAATCTACCCAAGCTCATCAAGCTCTTTAAGCCATATTCTTGCGCAGGCATCACTAGGCATTCTCAAATCACCGCGCGGAGAAACTGCGACTGTTCCGACCTTTGGTCCGTCAGGAAGGCATGACCTCTTAAAATGCTGTGCAAAGAATCTTCTGTAAAATGTTTTAAGCCATTTCAGTATTGTCTCCTCGCTGTAATCCGGCCTGAATGCTGCACATGCTATACGATACAGCTTGGCAGGATGTATGCCGAATCTCAATATATAATACATAAAGAAATCATGAAGTTCATATGGACCTACGAGATCCTCTGTCTTCTGCTCTATCTGTCCGCTCTCATCAGGTGGCAGAAGCTCCGGGCTTACAGGAGTATCAAGTACATCATAAAGCACTTTTGCAAGCGTACTGTCAGCCAGCACCTCTGCATAATATCTGACAAGATGTCTTACAAGCGTCTTAGGCACTGAGGCATTAACTCCATACATTGACATATGATCACCATTATATGTTGCCCATCCAAGTGCAAGCTCTGACATATCACCTGTTCCGATTACAATACCGTTAACTTTATTGGCAATATCCATAAGAATCTGTGTTCTCTCTCTTGCCTGTCCATTCTCATAAGTAACATCATGGACATTAATATCATGTCCTATGTCTTCAAAATGCCTTGTCACAGATTCACGTATGCTGATTTCGTGGAAGGTACAGCCAAGACTCTTTATCATCTTAACGGCATTATCATATGTCCTGTCGGTAGTTCCAAAGCCCGGCATTGTCACTGCATGTATTCCTGACATATCAAGTCCCAGCAATCCATATGCCCTGACAGCAACAAGCAGAGCAAGTGTCGAGTCAAGTCCTCCGGATATTCCTATAACTACATTCTTACAGCCGATATGTGCAAGACGCTTCTTAAGCCCCATTGCCTGAATTGAAAGAATTGCCTCGCATCTTTTATTGCGTGTTGCCTCATTCTCAGGCACGAACGGATGCGGATCTATAAATCTCACAAGGCTTGTATACTCTGTTCCTGCAAGACTGAAGTCCACAACGGTGTACTCGTCATTATCGGTTGCCGATGTAAATGTACTCATCCTGCGGCGTTCAGAATTAATTCTGTCAAAATCGATATCATTTATTACACTGTTATTAGCAAAAAGCGATGTTTCTGCAAGAAGCGTTCCATTCTCCGCAATTATATCATGTCCGCCAAATACAATATCCTGAGTTGACTCACCATCTCCTGACGAGGCATAGGCATATGCGCACACAAGTCTCGCCGACTGACCGGTTACAAGACTCCTTCTGTAATCTTCTTTGCCAACAGTCTCGTTACTTGCAGACGGATTAACTATCAGAGTTGCCCCATTCATGGCATGACTTACACTTGGGGGCAGCGGTGTCCATAAATCTTCGCATATCTCGACACCGACAACGAGCTTTTCAAAATCAGAGCATCTGAAAAGAATCCTGCTTCCCATATATGTCTGCTGTCCCGCAACACATACCTTTACAGCCTTGTCAAAGCCCTCTGTAAACTGACGTCTTTCATAGAATTCGTTATAATTAGGAATATATTTTTTGGGTACAAGTCCGAGAATTACACCATCCTTAATAACTGCCGCGACATTGTATAGCTTATTACAATATTCAAACGGGAGCCCGACAACAGTTAACATGTTTTTACCTTTGGTATATTCTGTTATCGTAGCAAGCGACTTCTGCGCATCACTGAGCAGTGTATCCTGCAGAAACAGGTCATTACATGTATATCCTGTTATGCACATCTCCGGAAAAACGATTACCGAAACCTGCGCATCATATGCCTTGTCTATCCGGCTGCATATCTGTTCGGTATTGAAAATGCAGTCAGCAACTTTTATATCCGGCGTTACAACTTCTACTCTTACATATCCGTCTTTCATGTATATAATCTCCAATTCATCATTGATATAAATATGATGTTATCACACTCCAATGAATGCGTCAAATCAATGACATTACAAATATATCGCGGCAATCTGCACAAATAAAAAGGACCGCCGCAGACATATGGCAGTCCTCATTCTTTTAAAGTTAATCGGTTCTGACAGTTGAATTATTCTGACAGTCTTTATCAAAAAGTATTATCGTGTTGCTGTGCTATCATTCGTATGATTGTCATCAAACATGTCATTAATACTACCAGCTGCCTTACTGATGCCGTTGCCGATGCCGCTAGCTGCTTCACCGACTCCGTCAAATGCGCCGGTAACAATCTCTTCAATCGGATTGTTATTGCCTGAGGTACTCCCATTATTGCCCCGGGTAGTTCCGTTATTACCCGTTGCATTGGTATTCCCGCATGCAACAAGTGATGCAGCCGCCACAACAGCAGCCAATGTAATAATTATCATCTTTTTCATTGTCATGTCCTCCATTTTTATTCATAGAGGTATTATGACCATATTATGACTATTTATTCACGGCATGCTGGCCTTTTATAAGGTTGCTGATATATTTGTAAAGAATAAGCGTTATTGCGCCTACAACAATCGACTTAAGTATATTGAACGGAACAACTGCCACACTGTTGATTGATGCATTAACTTTTGTTCCCATCGCAACAAGCGCTTCTATAGGCATTCCGTAAAGCTCGGCAAATTTTGGAAGAAGATAGAATCCGTTCATGAGACTTCCGGCAATAACCATACAAAGTCCGCCTGTTATGAGCCCGATAAGTGCTGATTTCCTTGCTTTTTTTGTAAAGTAAAAAGCTGATGCCGGTACAACCATCGCACATCCTACAATAAAGTTGGCAAGATCTCCCACGAACATTGTTGTTGTACCCTTAAGTGCAATCTTTATAAGAACCTTAAGTCCTTCTATGGCAACCCCTGCTGTAGGGCCGAACATAAATGCGCCTACAAGCGCAGGCACTTCACTGAAATCAAGCTCATAAAATGCCGGAGCAAACCACAGCGGGAATTCAAAAAACATAAGTATCGCAGAGATTGCCGAAAACATGGCAATTACTACAAGTCTGTTAACCTTGGTCTTTTCCGAATTAAAATGCATTCCGCACTTTGCTTCAATTAATTTCTCCAGTCCCTTTGCGATAAAATAAACACATACTACTATAAGTATTGACACAAGTATAAATGTGACATTACTCTTTACTGCTTCAAGCAGCTTACCATAATCTGTCATATCAGACTCTCCTTTCCGCCGCGCTGTGCGGCATGCAGGCATCCGGCACAACTTTACAAAAAAGCCCTGTAACCGGTAATATGTCTTAGCCGACATATATTACACCTGTTACAGGGCATATCTGCAAAATGCAGCCTGAGCCTACACTTCTTTCATCCAGACTATACTGTCGGTTTGGGAGTCAAACCCAATCGGCCTCTTATACGAGGTTCGCGGACTATACCGCCGGTCAAGAATTGAATCTGCCGTTCATTCCGTAATATTAACAGATTCTCACTTTGCCCTGAAGGTGGAGTAAACTTCATCTTCAATATTAAATTAATTACACATTGCAATGCCTAATTACATTAACACATCACTGCTTAGTTGTCAACCACTGTCCGGCAACACCAACGGCTTCGTTAATAACATCAACCGGATGTACAAGTGCGAATCTCACATGTCCTTCTCCAAGGCTTCCAAACGAACTGCCCGGTGTGCATATTATACCTGTATTCTCAAGAAAGTCCATGCAGAACTTCTCTGAGTCTGTATAACCTGCCGGAAGAGGAGCCCATACAAACATTGTTCCCTCCGAATCAGGTACATTCCAGCCTATAGAGCGCAGACCGCCGCACAGTGCATCTCTTCTCTCCTGATATCTTCTGCGGTTCTCATACACGCTGTCCTGCGGCCCGTTAAGAGCTTCAACAGCCGCTTTCTGTGCAAGATAGCTCATTCCATAATCATACTGTGAACGTATCGTGCGGTATTTTTTAATTATCTCAGAATTGCCTATAAGATATGATATTCTAAGTCCTGTAAGATTATATGTCTTTGAAAGAGAATTGAATTCAACTCCGACATCCTTCGCTCCCGGGATAGACAGGAAAGAAAATCCTTCACGTCCATCATATACAATCTCAGAATATGCATTATCATTAACAATAAGCAGGTCGTGAGCCTTGGCAAATGTTACAAGCTCCTCATAAAAGCTTTTGGGTGCACATTTGCAGACAGGATTAAGCGGGTATGATACTACCATCATCTTTGCTTTATCTGCTATCCTGCCATCAATTGCATTCAGGTCAGGCAGATATCCGTTATCTTTATGAAGATCATAATGAACTATCTTCGCGCCATTAAGATATGGTCCCACCTCGAATATAGGGTATCCCGGATTCGGGACAAGGACTATATCTCCCTCATTACACATAGTAAGAGCAATATGGCCCATGCCTTCCTGAGTACCGGCAACACTCATTATCTCATCATGCTTAAGCTCTACACCATATCTGCGGCCATACCAGCCAACAACAGCATCAAGCATCTCATCTGTATCAACAAGTGAATATTTGTAATTATCCGCATTAAGGGCTGCCTCACTCACAGCCTTCATAACATGTTCATCAGGCTTAAAATCAGGCGTTCCGACTGAGAAATTATATACCTTGCGTCCTGCATCAAGCAGCTCGTTCTTTTTATCATTAAGTATGTTAAATATATTCGGTCTGAAACTCAGAGCCTTATCTGAAAATTTAAAGTCCATTTACAATCGCCTCCATTGCGAGCAGATATCCGTTAAGTCCAAGTCCTACAACCTGTCCTGTACATGATGGTGCAGTAACAGATACATGCCGGAATTCTTCTCTTTTATGCACATTGGAAATATGTACCTCAATCTTAGGTATATCCTCTACTGATGCAAGAGCATCACGTATTGCATAGCTGTAATGCGTATAAGCACCCGGATTAATTATGATTCCATCAACTTTATCAAGATATGCCTGCTGTATTCTGTCAATCACAGGACCCTCACCGTTGCTCTGGAATACTTCAACATCAACTCCGAGTTCCTTCGCCTTATCATTAATCATATCTACAAGTGCATTATAATCCTTAGTCCCATATATTCCTTTTTCTCTTATGCCAAGGAAATTAATATTAGGCCCGTTTATAACCAGTATCTTCATTATCTGCCTCCGTCATTAATGTAATCTTCTATTGCATTATATATGCCATTCATGCTCATGCCCATCGTGTTAATAACAACATCTGAAGCATCAAGATAAGCGTCCTCCCGCTGCATAATAAGTTCGTGGATCCTTTTGCGCAGATCCTGCCCTGCCAGCATCGGGCGTTTGTCATCTCCATCAAGTCTTCTTGCAAGTTCTTCCTCAGCAGCTTTTAGATATACAACAGTTCCCAGCTTTTTCATAAGTTTTCTGTTAATATCACGCACAGGCATTCCGCCGCCGACTGATATAACAGTCTGGCTGCAGCCCTCACAAAGCTCCTCTAATGCTTTGGTCTCAAGGTCTCTGAAAAACTCTTCTCCGTAATTTGCAAATATGTCTTTTATTGTCATATTCTGTCCGGCTTCAATATAGTCGTCCGTATCAATATACTTCATATTGACATTCTGGGATATCCATCTTCCGACCGTAGTCTTACCTGCACCCATGAATCCGATAAGAACTATATTACCCTTATTATTCATCTATTCCCATCTCCCTGCACATAGCTTTATAGACTTCCTCAGACTGCTGTGTGCTTATCTGTACATTATTCCAGAGTTCATATGCGCTGACTCCTTGGTAAAGCAGCATTTTAAGCCCGTTATATGCCTTTTTATCAGTGCCGTCAGAGGCTTTTCCCGAAGCTTTCACAAGTTTCATGAACTTTGTCACTGCAGGATTATATATAATATCTACGGCAGCATCTATCTTCTTGTAAAATGCTTCATCTTCAACAGGTGCTTTGTCTGTGTCAGGATACAGTCCGACACTTGTCGTCTGTATACAGACATATCCACAACCTTCAAGTCCTGCATAATCTGCTATATCCATGGCTTTTGCAATATCAGCCTCAAAATATTCATTAACGGAAGCGGCAATATTCTCTGCTTTACTTACAGTGCGGTTGAGTATGTATATTGCGGAAGCGTTCTCCTTTGCACATAAAAAAGCTATCGCCCTTGCTGCACCGCCGGCACCAAGAATTATTACCCTGCGTCCGCCAAGAGCAATACCTGCTTCCTCAAGTTCTCTTTTTAGTCCGAGTATATCTGTATTATATCCTTTGTAACCTCTGTCAGTTCTCACAAGTGTATTAACCGCACCAATGCTTGCTGCAATCGGATCTATATCCGCAAGACATTCTATAACTGCGCTTTTGTGTGGAACTGTAACATTAAGTCCAAACACATTCAATGCATATGCACCTTCTATTGCAGCCTTTATGTTATCTTCGACTTTAAACGGAACATATACAAGTTCCGTACCGGTAATATCAGCAAGTGTATTCTGAAGTACCGGTGATACTGAATGTCCAACCGGGTTACCTATTATCCCGCATACCCTGGTTGTTCCCTTTACATCTTTCATGTCTGTCTAGCTTCTCCCGTCCTTTTTACTTCTCGCATAAAACCACAGCACTATCTTCTCAAGATATCTCTTGAGAATAATCTGTATCTCTTCATGTCTGTCTATCGGCTTAACAAGATATGTCCGGATTCCTGCCCTGTTGGCACCCCAGACATCCGTAAACAGCTGGTCTCCGACAAATATTGTATCAGACCTGTCCGTTCCCATAAGCTGCATAGCTTTTATGTAATTCTTTGTTGAAGGCTTTTTGGCATCGTATATATATTTTGTTCCTACTTCATTGGCAAATGGAGCCACCCTCGGTTCTTTGTTGTTAGATATTACACATGTATCAAAGCCTGTCCTTCGAAGTCTCTCAAACAGTTCAACAGCACGCCCGGTTGCAGGCATGCCATGCTCTACAAGTGTATTGTCAATATCGAAAATTATTCCGCGGAACCCTTGCGAGTACAACACCTCATAATCTATATCATAAGCTGAATCCACATAATCTCCGGGATAAAATCTCTCTAAAAAAGCCATATCAATCTGCATTCCTATTATTAATAATCTTCATCCTGCTTCACACTAAAAACTTCTTCAGTTCATCCATGAATGTATTTACATCCTTGAATTCCCTGTATACTGATGCAAAGCGGACATAAGCAACCGCATCAAGGTCTTTGAGCTTGTCCATTACAACCTCTCCTATTCTGGTTGTTGGAATCTCTTTTTCGCCACTGTTGAATATCTCTGTCTCAATCTCGTCAACCATCTCATTCATCCTGTCAATTGAGATTGGACGTTTGTAGCATGCTCTTACAATTCCCGCAAGAAGCTTCTTGCGGTCATAAGGCTCCCTCTTACTGTCCTTCTTGATGACCATAAGCGGAACAGTCTCAACTTTCTCATATGTTGTAAACCTCTTGCCACATGAATCACACTGTCTTCTTCTCCTTATAGATCCGTCATCCGTAGGTCTTGAATCCATTACTCTGGAATCTTCCTTACCACAATATGGGCATTTCATGTGTATACCTCCCCTTTTATTCTGTGTACTATGTACATCTGAAAGACACTTTTTCAAGCACAACATCAACAAGAATTGCATCTTCTCCTATATTCATAACACACTTATATGGAATAATATATTCTATATCACGTCCGAACAGGCCACAGAACCTTGTCGGCCCCGGCACTATAAGTGCACAGATACACCCTGTCTTACAGTCAAAATCAATATCAACCACACAGCCGAGTATACAGCCATCCTTAACATTGACAACCTCTTTGTCATGCAGTTCACATATGCGCATTCAGTCTCACGCTCCAACGCAGTCTGTCATTATATATTATATTGCGCAGTTGGCAAAAAGTTCATTGACAGCCGCTTCATAATCACATCTTCTCTGAGCTTTGCGTATAGACTTATAATATCTGTCTGCACCATCAAAATTCCGTATCATATAATACCATAGTTCCTTCATCTTGAACAATGCATTGCGTTCTCCCATAACTGCACAATATTCTTTAAATACGGCATTGTGAAATGTCCTGAGCGCCCTGCTGCTAAGCTTGTCACCACCGTTTATCGTAGCAAATATTGCCGGGTTGGTAATCATTCCCCTGCCGCACATGACTGCATTAAGTCCATTGAACCGCGATGTAATCCTTTGGTAGTCATCCACCGAACAGATATCACCATTATAGCACACAGGTGCTTTTGAATTGGTATATGCATATTCAAAAATATCGTAGTCAGGACTGTTTTTATACAAATCCTTCTGTACTCTCGGATGAACAATAAGCTCACTTAGCGGATATTGATTATAGATATCAAGTATCTTTATAAATTCGTCATGTGATTCCACGCCGGTTCTGGTCTTTACCGAAACCCTGACTCCATCCTTACCGGCAGCCACAAAGACATCATTGAGGAACGAATCAAGTTTGTCAGGAAACGCCAGAAAACCTGCACCCTTATGTTTTGTAACCACTGTAGGTGACGGACACCCGAGATTAAGATTGACTTCATCGTATCCGTATTCATCATGAAGTGCACGTATGACTTTTATACAGTCACATGAATTATTGGAAAGTATCTGCGGTATTACGTCTCCGGGCCTGTTATTCCCGGAATCTATATCACGCCGCTCCTGTTCAGTAAATGTCTTATTAGTGTTAGTTGAAATAAACGGAGTAAAGTATCTGTCCGCACCTCCAAAGCATTCATCAATAATATTACGGTAAATATATCCCGTAACACCTTCCATTGGTGCCGCATACAGCTTCACTCTCTTACCGGCCATGCTATTCATTATATTACAGTTTCCTTATAACCATGTTATTAGGCTTGGATATCCTGACTTCCTTGCCACTCATTACTATAAGGCCTTTATCCCAGTGGACGGTAAAGAATGTTATCGAATTGCCGTCGTGATTCATTGACATAAGATGCTTCTCGTCAGGGAAAAGATTAATATACTTAGGATAGTCACCGCTTATCGGAAGTGATGAAAGAATTGACAGTGTTCCGTTATCCTTGTCAATCTTATATATTGTTACGCTGTTATCTCCCGCATTGGAGCAGAGAAGATGTTCTCCGTCCTTTGTGAGCATAATATCCGTTGCTGCACTGTTCACGCGATGATCTCTTCTAAGAGTAAATATATTCTGTATAAACTCGAATGTCCTGCGGCCGTCTTCACCCACGCCGCACTTGTAGACATCAATATAATTCTTAAGTTCACACATTACATAGGCGAATCTTCCGTCTGCTGAGAAAAGAATCTCCCTTGGTGCAGATTCGAGCTGTGTTCTTATAATATCATACAGATCAAGCCTGCCTGTCTTCTTATCAAATTCATACACCTTAATCTGATCAATTCCCAGATCACAAACACACAAAAGCTTCTCATCCGGTGTAAGTGTCGCATTGCTTATATGCGGTCTGAAATTACGCTCGGCAATACTTCCTATTCCCTTATGGAATACCTCATCGGCAATTGTACCTACGCTGCCATCTTCATTAAGATGCATTACAGTAAGCTTGCCATCATGATATCCTGACACAAAAATGAATGTATTGTCCTTCGTTACTGACAGATGACACCCTCTCATACCATTGATTGACTTAACATTAATAAGTTCAAGGTCACCATCAGGCATAACACGAAACGCTGAAACTCCGGCATCACATATTGAATACAGATATTTTCCGTCATGCGACAATGTTATATATGACGGATTATCTATCTCGACTTCTTTTCTCTCTGTAATAAGTCCTTTTTCAACATCCATATCATATATATGGATGCCTCTGCTCTTTTCATGTGTATATGTCCCCACATATGCTACATATTTGTCTGACATGTCGTTCTCCATTCCAAATAATTTATTACTTTATTTTAGCGCAAATTCTTCACATAATCAATATTCAATATGGAAACTGATACCATACTGAATAAATCTTACCGGCGTGGATATGATTTATTCTGTAAAGAATATTATGCCTGAATTGAGAATCAGCATGAAGATTAGTAAGAAAAGCGGGCAGAAAAGGAGATTAGTATGGCCGTCTATAAAGTAGAACTATGTGGAGTAAACACATCATCCCTGCCATTGTTAAAAAATGAGGAGAAAGATGAACTTTTACGCAAAGCCATTGACGGTGATTCCAAAGCAAGAGAAAAATATATAAAAGGTAATCTGCGCCTTGTTCTCAGCGTAATCCAGCGTTTTGCCGGCAACGGAGAGAATGCGGACGATCTCTTCCAGATTGGATGTATCGGTCTTATGAAAGCCATTGACAACTTTGATATCACCCAGAACGTACGTTTCTCTACTTATGCTGTTCCGATGATCATGGGAGAAGTCCGTCGCTACATGCGTGACTATAATTCAATACGCGTAAGCAGGTCGCTCCGTGACACTGCTTACAAAGCCATTCACGCAAGAGACATGCTGACAAAAAAGAACCAGCATGAGCCGACCGTTATGGAGATTGCTGCCGAAGTCGGACTTCCAAAAGAAGAGATTGTCATGGCACTTGACGCAATACAGACGCCGCTTTCTTTGTATGAACCGGTATTCTCCGAGGGCGGTGACACACTGTATGTAATGGACCAGATAAGTGACAAGAAAAACCGCGAAGATAACTGGGTCGAAGATATTGCGCTGCGCGAAGCAGTCTCGAGGCTTCCGGAACGTGAACGCAACATAATCCGCCTGCGTTTTTTCGATGGCAGGACACAGATGGAAGTTGCCAGAGATGTCGGCATCTCACAGGCGCAGGTCAGCCGCCTTGAAAAGAATGCTCTTCGTTCCATGAAGAATTATCTGCAGATGTGATATGATATGCCGCTTATGTCCGTAAGAAAAAAGCTCATGCATTAACGCATGAGCTCAAGGAACTTCTTAGTATTAGCTGCGGCATCCCCTCTGTATACAGATGATCCGGCTACTATTACATT
>OHUE01000370.1_pt1 | contig 26279 bp, 16 predicted proteins | sample 1579111 | NCBI WGS metagenome assembly OHUE01 (sample SAMEA3879524, study PRJEB24766) | human gut metagenome | biome: human-associated habitat; feature: feces | place: USA | collected 1985/1987 | reverse complement strand
GGTTAGCCGGACCTGAAGCTCCGAAGCCCTTCATGCAGATAACCTTTCCATCAAGTCCTACATATCTGTACCAGCCGAAGTCTGAAAGTGCCTCAACTGCAACTCTCTTTCTTACACTCTTAGGAAGGACTGATTCCTTGTATTCGTCTGACTGCTTCTCGAATACGTCCATAGATGGCATACTTACTACTCTTACATCTATTCCTGCATTCTTAAGCTCTGCCTTTGCTGATACAGCAAGGTTTACTTCTGAACCACTTGCAATGATGATTCCATCCGGAGTCTCTTTATCTGAATCCTCAAGAATATATGCTCCCTTAAGTGCTTCCTTTGATGAACCTGCCATCTGTGGAAGGTTCTGTCTTGTAAGAACTAAAGCTGTTGGCTCGTCCTTAGATTCAATAGCATATTCCCATGCAAGTGCTGTCTCTGTTCTGTCACATGGTCTGAATACTGTGAAGTCCGGCATTGAACGAAATGCTGCAAGCTGCTCAATTGGTTCATGTGTAGGTCCATCCTCACCAACTCCGATACTGTCATGTGTAAATACATATATAAGTGGAAGCTTCATAAGTGATGTAAGTCTTGCCATTGGCTTTGTGTAATCACTGAATACGAAGAATGTTGCAACGAATGGTCTTAATCCACCATGAAGTGCAAGTCCGTTACCAATTGCTGCCATAGCCTGTTCTCTTACACCAAAGTGAAGGTTAGTTCCTGCATAATTCTCCTTAGAGAAATCTCCTGCATCCTTCATGTTAGTCTTATTAGATGGTGCTAAATCTGCTGAACCACCAATAAGGTTAGGCATGAGATTCTTAATCATGTTAAGAATTGTTCCACTTGAACTTCTTGTTGCTTCTGCCTTCTCTGGCTTCGCAAGGTATTCCTCAGAATTGAATAAATCGGACATATCACATCCATTGTAATATTTATCCCAGAGTTCCTTCATCTCAGGGAACTTCTCACAGTATTCAGCAAAGAGCTTATTCCATTCTTTCTCTGGCTCAGCCATTCTTGCTGCTATCTCTTTATAATGGTCATATACTTCCTGTGGTACTTCAAAATCACCCTTGCATGGCCAGTTAAGATTTTCCTTAAGTGCTGCAACATTATCAATACCAAGAGGCTCACCGTGTGCGCTTGCCTTACCCTGCTTTGCAGGACAGCCGAATCCTATCAGTGTGTTAACCTTGATAAGTGATGGTCTTTCTTGATCTGCCTTGGCTTCTTCAATAGCCTTGCCGATAGCTTCAATATCATTACCATCAGCAACTTCGATTGTCTGGAAGCCAAATGCTTCAAATCTCTTCATTACATTTTCTGTAAATGCAATATCTGTGCTTCCTTCAATTGATATATTGTTAGAATCATAGAATACAATAAGCTTTGAAAGACCTAATGTTCCTGCAAGTGAGAAACACTCTGATGAAATACCTTCCATCATACATCCGTCTCCACCAAGTACATATGTGTAATGGTCAACTACATTGTATCCGTCTTTATTGAATACTGATGCAAGATGTGCTTCTGCCATAGCCATACCAACTGCCATAGCCATACCCTGTCCAAGAGGTCCTGTTGTAGCCTCAACACCAACTGTGTGACCATATTCCGGATGACCTGGTGTCTTAGAACCCATCTGTCTGAAATTCTTCACATCATCTAAAGAAAGATTGCCAATTCCAAGTAAATGGAACAATGAATAAAGAAGCATTGATCCATGTCCGCCAGAAAGAACGAATCTGTCTCTGTTCTCCCATTCTGGATCAGCCGGGTTGTAATTCATATGGTTAGTCCATAATTCATAAGCTGTTGGTGCAGTTCCAAGTGGAAGTCCAGGATGTCCTGAATTAGCCTTCTGGATTGCATCTGCTGACAATACCCTGATTGCATTAATTGACATTTCATCGATGTTAATCATATTTTCCTCCCTGTGTAAGCACATCTGTGCATAATATTATAAGTTATCTGTCTTTAAAATCTGCCTCTGTCAAGAATATAACATCACCATTCTCGCTTCTCTTCTTCTTAAGTCCGCCAAAGAATCTTCTTGATGCTCTTCTTTCAGAGTTGACAATTGCCTGATTGATAATTTCCTTGATATCATCAAGTTTAATATTATCATTCACGTTATGAAGTTTGTCAATCTTAAGATACAGTTCCAGTAATGCATCATCATCAACCTCATACTGTCTCTTTCTTGCGAATCTCTTCGCCATCTCAACAAGCTCATTAACAGTGTACTGCTTAAGAACAATTCTGTGATTGAATGTCTTGGTAAGCTCAGGATTAAAGTTGATAAGAACATTCATGTCTGTATCTGAATCTTCAAATATGACAATCATTCTTTCTGTATCCTGTTCAAGACAGTTAAGCAGTTCATTAATTCTCTTAGGCTGGATTGTTCCTGCGCCTTCAACGATAAGAGCTGTTCCCTTAAGTCTTCCCATTGCCTTGGCAATACCTCTCTGGTTAATACTCTCTCCTGATGTCTTAGCAATCTTCTTTGGCTGGTCTGGATATAAAGTATTAATAGCTCTTATTATAGTTCTTGCAAGGTCTGTCTTATCAGAACTTGAATTACCAGAAATAAGAATATTTCCTGATGCTGATGAATTCATCTGCATTTCATCGTCAATTGTATCGAAAAGATCAGCTAACTGTTCCTCAAGTCCTGGCATATCTCTGTACTTTCTGAATATCTTTGCCAGCTCTCCTGTAAGCTTCTTCTCTCTCTGCTCAGTTTCTTCAATCTCTTCTTCCATAGTCAATGGCTGTTCTTCTTCTTGTCTGGTGAATGGAATTACTGTTTCTTCCGGCTCAACACCTGCAGCTACCTCATCTAGTACAACAGCCTCCTCACCTTCTTCTTTATTGTCTTTATTATCAATATCTTCATTCATAATTGAATTGATATCTGAAATCATTGATTCTGACACAGTTGGTATCTGTGCTGTAACTAAAGGAATATCTTCATTCTCTATAGCAGTTGCTGCCTGCTCTAGTCTCGCTGCAGCCTTACCTGTTCTTATTGCAAGATCCATTCTCGCTGAATCAACTGCCATCTGTGCAAGAGCTGCTCTCTTTGCTTCTTCCTTATCAATCTCCTTACCATCAGCCAGTGCTTCTGCTTTCTTCTGCTCTACAAGCTTTTCATAAGCTGCACTTTTCTCGTCTTTCTCATCAAGATAACGCTCAAGCTCTGACTTGGAAAATTCCTTAGTATCCTGCTTGCCATACTTTTCTTCTCTTACAGACTGCATCCACTCTGTTATATCCATCTGGCCTTCAATCTGGTCATCATCTTCCTGAGCTTCTGCATCATCATTAACAACCTGTTCAGTTACAGGAGCCGGAGTCTTAACCTCCTTTGCAGGCTGTTCTTCCTTATTCTTAGAAGCTGGTACAAATGTCTTAACATCAGCATCTTCTTCCTCATCACCGAACAAGTCACTCATCTTGGCAGCAAGCTCTTCTTGAAGATTTCTTGTATCATATAAATTGTTATATTCAGGTACAGGAACATTAATATCTATCTTCTCTGCTTCCTTATTGATTCTTTCCTCAGCTTCTTTTCTCTGTTCAGCTTCGTCTTCTTTATTGATCTGCTCATAATTATCAGCTAATTTCTGCTTTGCATTCTCAATAAGCTCCTTAAGTGAGACATTTACCTTATTAATCTCGCTTGAGAAATTCTTCTCTCCATCTTTGCTAAGTGTCTCAGAAACCTCTGGCTTCTCCACCTGAGGAGTCTCTATCTTAGACATAACAACAGAGCTGTCATTAGTATTATCTGCATCTTCATCCTTATTCAGAGCTTTCATTAAAAATGCTTTGATATCATCATTCTGGTCGTTCTGTACAAGGTCTATTGAAAGAGGTCCTTCCTCCTGTTCCTTAGCAAACTCAGGAACATTCAGACTTACCTCTGGCACTGGCTGTTTACCAGTTGATTTCTGTTCTTTCTCATCTTCTTCACGGAAAACATCTTCAACTTCATCTCTCTTAAGATTAGCAAGCTCCTTCTGCTTTGCAAAAAGCTCTTCCTTATTAGCTTCATCATCGCTCTTTCTCTTCATGACATCATCTAAGATGCCCTTCTGTGTCTTAGTAAGAACAACACCAAGCTTTTCCTTTAACTGTACTGCTTTCTCAACGTATATACCATCCTGAAACCACAGAACGATATTATCACATGTCTTAATACATTCTTCTTTTCTTCCAGTCTTATAATATAGTCTTGCAAGCTCATACATATACTTTTCATCAATCTCATGATCTCTGTATTCCTCTAAGATACTTACAAGTTCATTATCTGATGCATTCTGTGCCTTTCTAAGGTCATAATACAGGATGAATCTGCTCACATCATGCTGTGAAGATTTGCTGTATTCTTCATAAAGCTCGTTGGCATTATCAAAATCTCCAACTTTAATAAAGAATTCAGTAAGCTTATATACAAGCTTTCTTCCTCCGAGGTTTCTATTATAAGCAAGAATAGCCATATCTCTTGCTTCTTCATAATCCCCGACTGCTTCCTGTACATTAATGGCTGTGGCAAGTGCCTGCCAGTCCTTAACCTTGGTCCAGTTAATATCCTTAGCTATGGCTGCTGCCTCTGCATATTCTTTTTTCGCTGCCAGTTTCTTAATCTGGTCTATCTTAATTCCTAATTCGTATTTATTCATGATTATATATTCCTCATTCCAATGCTTACTCGTTGAATGTTGTGAATAATCTAATTGTCGTATTTTACAACTCATTAAAGTTTAGCACAGCCTAAGTTCATTGTAAACCGAGTTCACAGAATTGTTACAAATATGTTACAAAAAATCAAATGTAGCCTGTTCGTAATCCATTCTTGTGTATTCCAATTCTGATTCCTTCGTGCTGCTGTAATAATCAACAACCACAGTCTGCTGCCTTGAATCTACCAGCTTCTGACCAAGTATGTAATTAACATCGAATCTTCCTGTAATAGCAGGAGTTGCACCTCTTGCCGGAACAATAAGCTGGACATGATTAGTTGCAAGCAGCTTGAATATTGGCTCCCATATGTATATATCCTTTGCCGCACCAAACGGGTTATCGATAAATATTGTCTTACCCTCAACACCTTCATTGCCTGAAGAATTCATATTAGATATGTAGTTGATAATCGCAATAAGGAACTGGATATATATACCCTGCGACTGTCCTGTTGAGCCAACCGCTTCCTCATATCTTAAGTAACGGCTCTGGTCCTTGATTCTCTCTCTCTTATACAGATTAATTCTGATTGAATTCATATCTGTGACAATAACTGAGAAAAGTCTCTTCCATGACAGTCTGTTTCTTATATACTTGAGTCTTTCCGCAGGCTCTTTAAAACTTTCCGCCATGAATACAGTTTCATCAATATATTCAGACATCTTTTCCTTATATAATTCTTCCTTTATATAAGGAATCTGCAAACTGATTATTGCAATCTGTTCTCCGTCAAGATTGATATTAGACAACTGTGGCAGACGGTCAAGCTCAGTCTTAATGTTACTGCATGTCTGGATACAACGATTTTCGAAGTTATCCTTAATCATCTGCATATCCTCTATACCCTTGGCAATGCGGTCTTTTTCTAACTGTATAAATGTGTTCGTCTCATTTAACGATTCAATCATACTTCTGGTCTTAGCCACATTTTCAGGAACATTAAGCGATATCCTTACTTCATCTGCAAGCTCGACTGCATTAAATCCGTTAAGCAGGTCAATAAGCTTAGATTTATTCTTATTAAATTCATCAACCTTCTTATACTCTAATCTGGTAATTGAAGCATATTCTTTATGAACAGCCTCATATTCTGTAAGATTAGCTGTAATTCCTTGTGCATCCTCAGAACGGAATTCTTCTGGAACATGCATGCCCGCATCAGACACGATTCTTTCAAGGTCTTTTCTGCATACAAGAATGTCTTTTAATGAATCAGACATCTGTCTGCGTTTCTTTTCCTGAACCTTAGTGTTATCCTCTAACTTCTTGATAAGTACCTTGTGCTGTGTAATGAATTCATCCGGGTCATCGCATGGGAATTCATTAAAGCTTCCATAATTATTCTCAATCTGGTTAATACCATGTGCGATACTTCCCTCAAGTCTATTAAAAAGTGCTTCCTGTGACTCAAGCTCTTCCCTTACAGAATCACTGCTCTTCACAAGATTATTAAGAGCATCCTTGGCATTCCTTAACTGCTGTGAACCTGCTGCCATAATCTCACCTGCTTCATACTTTGCCTTAATATCGTCAAATGTATAACCTCTGTACTCTATTGCATCACGACATTTGTTCATAGATGCAGACAGATGGTTCATCAGCGCCTGCTTATCTGCAAAGTCACTGTTCTTCTGTGAAAGTGCTGTCTTTAATCCGGTGAATCTGCTCTCTATTTCATCCTTATCAAGACGGTATGTATCGTCATCGATTTCTATTGAAACATTTTCATCATAATAAGGTGCGTACTGCTCCTCCCATGACTTAATGATTTCATCATATGCCTTTCTTGTACTGTCCTCGAAATCTCTCGCGGTATCATACTCAGAATTAGCAGAAGCTGCTGCCTCCTCGCACTCATATATGCGGTTTCTTGCACTGTCCACATCAGCCTTCAGTCCCTTTAAGCGCTCATACTTTTTATCTATAGAAGTATTCATCTCCATAATACGCGAGAGCAGGCTGCATGCTGTTTCCTTCTCTTCTATATCATCTCTTGTCTGTGCGAGGTTCCTTGAAAGCTGCTCTTTAACCTCATTTAACACACTTCTCTTTTTCTCAGCCTCAATAATTGCAGCCTCGCTGTCAGCAATCTTTAATCTGATTGCTTCTGCCTCGGACGCATCCACCTTTCCAGACACAGCATTATATACAAGTGCAAATGTATAATCATTCCACACAAGCTCCATTCTGTCGGCCAGCTTTCCTGCCTGCGCCTTATGCGACTCAAGCTCCTCCTGTGCAAGCTTAATCTGTGTCTCAAGCTTTGCCTCATCACGCAGGAACGACATATCCTTTAATGCGAATACAATCAGGTCTTTGTTAATCTCTAACTTAGTATCAATAAGCACCTGCTCGCTTATAACAGGATAAGCAACCGCACCCTTGCCAAAATCCTTAAGCATCTCATCTGCTTTGATTCTCTCGAAATCGTTCTTTATTATAAATGCGTACTCAATGAAAGGTGTTCTCTTTAATACATCTCTTTTCTGTCCTGCATTCAGGGCTGCAAACCACTCATGTCCCTCAACAACATCTGAACCGTACTGGCTCTCAAGGTATTCCTTAAGCCTGTCTCTTTCAGGACTCTTACAGGTATATGTTCCCTTTCTTGCATTGTCAATAAAGCTATCAAGTTCCTGGGCTGCCTTACACTCTTCTGTATATTCACTGCGCATCTTCTGGTAAGTCTCAAGAATAACCGAAAGCATTGCCTCGTCATTATCTGCACTATATATTTCACGGATTTTGCCCATGCGCTCGGCATCTGCATTACCAGCTTCATCAGCCTTTTCAAGCTTTTCTGACTGCTCAGTAAATATATCAATAAGCGCTTTATTGGCAGATATTGTCTCATTAAGTGACATTAACTGCTGCTGCACATCATTGAATTTTTCGGACATTCTTGTCTCTTCATTCTTTAACAGTTCTTTATCCCTGAATGACTTGTCATATTCTTCAGACACATTTTCACATACAACAGTTCCTGCCTCTGATAAAGATGCTCCAAGCTGTGCCTGTAATTCCTGTATCTCATTCTCAAGATTATCAGAAAGACTACCAAGACCTGCCGCCTCTTTGTCAGCATTTCTAAGGTTATCCTTAGACTCTGATAATCTGACTTCCAGAGCCTTAACACGGTTAGCTGCTATATCAAGCTTTTCTTTAAGTCTTCTGGTCTCTGTCTCATAGAATTTTCTGTAACCTGCAGCAAGTATCTTTAACTCTGCTGTTATATCCGTATCTTCTCTTAATCTGTTATCTATCGCAATCTGAAGTCCTTTATAGGACTTCTCGTATTCTGCATAATCTTTATAATCACCCGCAGACTCCATCAAAGAAAGCTTTCCTCTTGCCTCTTCAATTGCCGCGTTCTTGAGTTCAAGTGCCTTTCTTGTCTCATTAACAAGGCTCTCAACTCCTGCCATCGAATTCTTTTCAGACATAACCTCTGCAACTGCTATAGCTTCCTTCTCGTGTGCAAGCTCATCATACATCTTAGTGATAAGGTCATCCTGACTCTTAAGTTCCTTATCCTTCTTATCACTTTCCCGCATAGCAACAAGAAGCAGGTCATATAGCTGCTTCTCTATTTCTTCTTTTCTGTTGTAAAATGCTTCATATGTCGACAGATATTCTTTAAAACTGTCGATAGCTGCAATCTGGCTGTCATATGCTCCAAGCTGTGAGTGTTTCTTTGAAAGCTCCACTAACTTGTCCTTAATATCCATAAGAGTCTGAGCCATCATGCCCTCATCATTATCAACTGACAGCTTGTTATTGAAGGATTTCTGGATAATCTCCTCTATAAGCAGATCCTCAACAACCTTACGGCTTGTCTTATAATTTGACTCGAAATATGTTCTTACATGTCCCTCTGTCTTGTTAATTCCACGCACAATTTCCCATGCACTCTCATATATTCCGTAGTTGCTTATGAAGCTCTGGTAATCACCTTTTCTGTCAAATATCTTAACAACATATTTGTACCCGCCCTTCTCAAGGTCACGAAGATAAGCCTTAAGTCCGTTATATGTAATTCTCTCTCCATTACTTACAAGTGGAAGATTCTTAATATCGTTATCGCCAAACTCCCTGTAGAATATGCAGTAATTAAAGTATTCAACACTTGCTGTCGGTGTAGCTGTCTGTTCCTGTCCATCCTGATTCTCATCGTCTGTGCCTCTTCCCTTTCTTGCACAGAAACCAGTTGTCATGAACCTGAAACCATCCTTCTGATAACATGGATCTAACTTCCACTCAACCAAAGAATGAATACATGTATTACCGCTTCCCTGTCTGAAAAGCTTCTCTATCGGCTGCTTGTCATCAAGTGTGCAGTTAGGAAGCATATTCTGCATAAGAAGCAGCATAAGCAGACTCTTACCACCGCCATTGGCAAGGTCATATATAGTATTCTGGCAGTTGAAGCGCATCACGAAATCGTCGTACACCTGTGTACCGAAATTATATTTAACATTATTAACTCTGATTCTGTTAATCTGTGGCATCGCGTCCTCCATTCATAAGTTCGGCAAATCGTCCTCTGTAATCATCAAAATAATTCTCTATAAGACTTCTGAATCTGTCTGTCGGATAATATCTGTCCTGACTCTCAACTAAAAGTTCCTGCGCAACGCAGAAATTAAGCACAAGCTTTACCATACCCGACTTTGAATTTCTTGCTGCTCTCGCTCCTGTCTGATCCTCTACTGTTGTCACCGGAAGCTCGTCCCATGTAAGTGCTATCTGCTTAAAGCTGTTCTCCTCAACCTCATCAAGCACAAGCCCTGCGCTCTTATCGACAATACCACCTGTTGTCTTATCAACATTTTTAATGATGTCCTCAAGTCTTATGAACTCAGCATAAGTTGAACTCATTGTATCTGAATAAAACTCTGTTATTATGTTGTAGATTATGAAATACGCAAGATATAATTCTTTATTAACTCTTAATCCAAGTACATTTCTTAATTCCTCGTTGGAATATCCAAACACCCTGTTATTATCACCTGCACTCACATACAGACCATTGTTATATTCATATATGTTAAGATTAAGTTTCTTAAGTGACATATGAACGATGTCATACACTTCTGCATTATTATTGTATTCCTGATAAAGAGCTGCATTCTCGCCCCTCTCAGACACATTTTCCCCTGTGATAAGCTTGGAAACTATGTCCAGCGCCTTATCTAGATTTCTATTCTCCATGTGCTTCCTTTCGTACCAATTCAACATCTGCCATCATACAGTTATCCGACAATATAACCTGCCCGCCAAGCCCTTTTCTTATTGCAAATGTAAAGCTTTCCGTATCTTTAAAGCCTTCCCCTAAGTATGCATCAAGAAATGTATCTTCTCCCGCATTACCGCCAAGCTGGTACTCATCCTTCTGGCACAGATTAACAAAGAAAGAGAAGAAATCTGCATTTCTTAGAATCTGCTCACCATACGCCCTCTTCATTGCATCTGCAAACTGACCGAGTGTTATAATGTCCGATTTTTTCAAACACACAATGAGATTTTTCATAAGGAATACGTAATTATCCTTAATTCTCTTTTCTTCAATCTCATCTGCGAATTCAATATCTTCCAGTCTTTCATTGCTTATAAGCTCTTTCTCCTCATATCTTGGAGGCTTCACCATAAGCGCATCATCAATGCTTATCAGGTCAAATGTCTTTCTTATGTTCGGCTTTAGAAGCGGACTTAACATTGTGACTAATATATCTGCATTGTCCCTCTTAATCATATCTGAAAGTGCCGATGTGAAATCCATATGGTTTCTTAATCTGCCAAGCTTGGCGCGTCTTACTGCGTCATCGGTCATCTTCTGCATTTCTGTACAATCCTTTAAAAGTTCGCTGTGCCTGTTCATTGCCTGCTTAAGCTGAGTCTCAAGACTGTATATTTCGTTCATCGTCCTGTAATAGCCTTCGCCTGTGCTGCCCGATGCATTAAGCTTCTCAATTGATTTTGCAATAAGGTCACGGTTCTTCTTAAAAAGCTTTTCTTCATCATCAAACCATTTCATTCCTGTCTTGACGAATTCCTCATAAGCCTCTATTCCTGCAAATACATCACCCGACAGAATTGTCAGCACTTCATTCTTCTTTAACTTAAGGCGGTTGACCTCTTCGTTGATTCTTTCAACCACTTCAACTCCGCCACGGAAGTTCTGTGAATTAATCATTTTTTCAAGAAGAAGCTGGGATACGCTTATCCTGCTCTCGTCCTTGATTTCCTTGGTATCAAGATAGAATTCAATAGCATCAGGGCTTATCGAATACCACACGGTATTGTCTCTTATCGAACTCTCGATTATCTTCATTCTTGATACTCTCTTTTTCCTGTCCACCGGATCAAAATACGAGAATTCAAATGGCCTGCCATCATTCTTTATCTTGTCAAATATATAATCAGCAATCTCCTTGCTGTCCTGTTCATTCAAATCAAGCCCGAAATCTCTCTTAAGTATCAGCCTTAAGAAATCGAGATATTCGGGATATGTAACATCCTTTTCCTTAAAATTATTCTCCTCTATAAAGAAACGGAGAACCGCCATAACTATATAGCCCATATCAAGTATTTCGTATTTACCATCCTTGAAATTAGAAAATGATGTGTCTATCAGTCTGAAGAAAGGATAATATTTCTTCAGATTAAGCATTCGTTCACGGTGATCCGATATGATATCACCTGTCATATTCTCTGCCATAGTATTCTTCATTTCTGCGCACGCATTTTACACATATTGTCTTAATGCCCGGTGCGCCATGGCATTAAGCTTAAAGCTTGGTTCTTCGCCAAATTTAAAGCTCGGTTCTTCCGTCCAGCGCTCTTAAAAGTGTAACCTCATCGATATATTCAAGATCACCGCCGACAGGAACTCCGCTTGCAATTCTTGTCACCTTAATTCCTGTTGGCTTTATCATTTTGCTTATGTACATTGCTGTTGTCTCACCCTCCAGATTGGAATTAGTTGCGATAATAACCTCGTCAACATCTCCCTGAAGCCTTACCATAAGCTCCTTTAACCTGATATCAGCCGGTCCGATTCCAAGCATCGGGCTTATTGCTCCATGAAGAACATGATATACGCCCTCGTACTTTCCTGTCTTTTCATATGCCGCCATATCTCTTGTATGTTCAACTACCATAATTGTCTTATGGTCTCTTTTCTGGTCGCGGCATATCGGACACAGTTCTTCATCTGTAAGTGTAAAACACTCCTTACAGTAGTGAATATTCTGCTTTGCATCAATCATTGTGTCTGCAAGGCTCTTAATCTCAGACTCAGGCATGTTTATAATGTGAAATGCCAGGCGCTGGGCGCTCTTCGCCCCAACCCCTGGTAATCTCGACAATTCTTCAATTAATCTGTTAATATGACCACTGTAGATGTCCATTAGAATAAGCCTCCGCCTAATCCTCCAAGTCCTCCAGTAATCTTAGCCATCTGTGCCTGTGACTCTTCTTCGCATTTTCTTAAAGCTTCATTAGTAGCTGCTACGATTAAGTCCTCAAGCATCTCTACATCATCTGGATCAACTGCTTCAGGGTCAATCTTAACCTTAGATACTTCTCTCTTACCTGTAACAGTTACCTCAACTACTCCGCCACCTGCTGTCGCACTGAATTCCTTATTCTCAAGCTCTGCCTGCTGCTCCTCCATCTGACGCTGCATTCTCTGTGCCTGCTTCATCAGATTATTCATATTACCAGGCATTCCTCCTGGAAAACCACCTCTTTTAGCCATTATATAAGTTCCTCCTTATCATCTACTTCTATATCTATGCCTACGAGTTCCTTAAGATCCACAAATCTGCTGTGGAAATCCTCATCATCGTTAAGCTTAGTCACTTTAATTGAAACCCTTACTCCTGTTCTCTCCTCAATTACATTCTCTATGCTCTCCATAACTTCCTGTCTGCTGAGTGAATTATAGGCACTAAGTGATTCTACCATAATTTCAAGACTAATTCCATCTTCTGCTAATGTAACATGTGCAGCCTGTAAAAATGTCTGATTAACCGGATCATCTATCGTTGCAATGATATCCTTCCAGCCTGCCGCAATTGCCTTAACATCTTCCGGAACAGCGTCATATACACGCTTAACTACAGGCTTCTTTGGAGTCTGCTGCTGTACTGCTGCCTGACCACCCGTAACACCTGCATTTACAAGTCTGCCGCTTTTAATATCATCAAGTACTTTCTGTAACTGCCCTTCAAGCATTGTCACACGGCTTACAACATCGCCGATATCCTGACTGTTATCCATTGCCGGACGCATCAGCTTTATAAATGTTATCTCTGTCTTAACTCTCTTCTGTGTAGAGAACTTCAGGTCATTTGATAATTCTGACAACACTCTTATATAGTACATAAGTGTATCTATATCAACATTCTGTGCATCCTTCTTCAGGTCTTCAAGATTATCTGCTGATACTTCTATTACATCTTCAATTCTTTCTGCATCTTTAGTTGTCTTAATAAGAAGCAGATTTCTAAGATACCATATAAAATCTGTAACAAACTGTGAAAGGTCTCTTCCCTGCATTATCAAATCTTCCATAAGTGACATGCACACGGCAACATCTCCTGACAGAATTGTTGAGAGCATTTTACTAAATACCGCCGTGTCAACTGCCCCAAGTACATCTAACACATTTTCATACTTAAGGTCTTTTCCCAGATAGAACGCCAGACACTGGTCTAACAGACTTAACGCATCTCGCATAGAACCATCTGCAGCTTTGGCAACATATTTTATTGCCTTGTCCTCTACATTCAGCCCCTCCGCCTTCATAAGTTCTGACAGTCTTGCGGCAATTGTCTCTATTGTTATCCTGTGAAAGTCATATCTCTGACATCTTGAAAGGATTGTAATAGGAATCTTTGCCACTTCTGTAGTAGCCAGTATAAATATTACATATGCAGGAGGTTCTTCCAATGTCTTTAACAATGCATTGAACGCTCCTATTGAAAGCATATGAACCTCATCAATTATATAGACTTTGAATCTTCCTTCTGTCGGTGAGTACTGTACTTCTTCTCTTATCTGTCTTATATTATCGACACCATTGTTAGATGCCGCATCTATCTCTATTACATTCATGCTTGTTCCAGCCGCAATCGCCTTGCATGTCGGACACTCCCCACAAGGGTTGCCATCAACCGGATGCTCACAATTAACTGCCTTCGCAAATATCTTGGCAACTGATGTCTTACCAGTTCCTCTCGTTCCGCAGAACAGATATGCATGGCCTATTCTGTCTGCATTAATCTGATTTCGCAGAGTTGTTACTATTGTATCCTGTCCTTTGACATCATTGAAATTGTCCGGACGCCATTTTCTGTATAAAGCCTGATATGACATGGTTACCTCCCTCTGCGCTGTCTTTACTTTCGCAGCCCTTAACCTCATGCGTAAAACCATCCGCCTCCGGCGCCTGTCGCTGCTTCGCAGCTTATGTTTTACTTATGTCGATTAAGTTCCTGCTTCGCAGGATAATTTAGGAATATCATACAGTTTCTTACATGCAAGCATGACGAATCTGCCTGACATTCCTAAATTAGCTGCGACGAGTAACATTTTAATAACAAAAGCCGTGCGTCCGGCTTCGAACTGATATCCACAGACGTTACCGATGCAGTTAGCTCGATCCAGGCACCCTTTCAACACCCGGAAGGTCCCACTTAATGCTGCTTCATTCCTGACCTGACATGGTTCGTGGATTTCCGTCGTGAAAGACCCAAATGTCAACACCACTTACACCGGGCTGCTCCATAAATATCAACCCTCTGCCGAACATCACCCCTGCTATAGCGGATTGCAGGTTCAAGGTGCCGCTACTACCCCGGCTGCACGGTATTTCAATTATACTTGTTATATATGCTTGTTGTCAAGGTGTGAAGCGTTGACAAAATAAGACAGCCTCCGCAATCCACGCAGAAGCTGCCTTAAACCATTACCTTAAACGTATTACTCCAAACATATTATTCCTATCCCTCATCCTTAGATTCTTCATACCTAGGCAGCTCAACTATCACCGCCTCATGATGAACAGCCGGAAGGAATTTCTCCATCACTTCCTTAGTCTTTAACTTAAGGCTTGATGTATTGATGCAGGGATGACATCCGAGAGATTCTCCCTCAAGCACTTCCTTATCCATCAGTAACTGCACATGATTATCCGTATCATTCATAAGTCCCATTATGGATACCGAACCCGGTGTTATATCAAGGAATTCCTCCATATATGATTCATCTGCAAATGAAAGTCTCGCTGAATTAATCTGCTTACTCAGATCCTTTGTCTTAAATGGCTTGTCACCCGGCATCATAAGCATATAAAAATTCGTCTTCTGTCTGTTACATAAGAAAAGATTCTTACATATAAGTGTGTCCAGAATCTTATCTATGTCATTACACACTTCCATTGTTGTAGCAGGCTCATGGTCTGTTCTGTAATATTCCATTCCAAGCTTGTCCAACAAATCATATACTCTGATTTCTTTTTCTAATCTTCCTGTTTCATCGGCAGGTCTTCCTTTAATAAGTTCCATGATATTTCTCCCTGACAATCTGATATTCCGTTATTCCGACTATCTCATGATCTGATAATCTACTCAAAATAATACAGATATACATCCTCAAGGTCAATATTATCTCCAACTTTTACTGCTTCTTCTGGCAGCTCATCACCTACAACTCTTAACGCAAGACCGTTCTTTCTCTGTCTGATATTGCCAATCTTGTATTCCTTCTGCAGCTCGCCGACCTCGTCAAGCGTGCATGTTATCTCACCGACTTTTCCAGCCATTCTTTCAATAAGCTCAACCGGTGTTCCTGTTGCAATTATCTCTCCACTCTTTAAAAGCAGCACCTTATCTGCGATACATTCAATATCACTTACAACATGAGTTGCGAAAAGAATTATCTTGTCCTTAGACAGCTCTGCAATGTAGTTTCTTATTGAGATTCTCTCTTTAGGGTCAAGTCCTGCTGTCGGCTCATCAAGTATAAGAATCTTAGGATTACCAAGAAGTGCCTGTGCAAGCAGCACTCTCTGCTTCATTCCTCCTGAAAATCCTCCAATCTTCTTATATGCAACCTTCGTAAGATTAACTACCTCAAGCAGTTCATCAATCTGCTGGTTGACCGTCTTAACAACCTCATTGCCATTCTCATCAGTAGTCTTAATCTTCTTAACGCCCTTAATCTCTGCCATATATTTAAGAAATGCTTTAGGCGAAAAATCTTCATAAAAACCCTGTTGCTGCGGCATGTATCCAACCAGACCCCTGAACTGTTTGCCAAGCTTTAATATATCTTCCTCGGCACTGTTCTCTCCAAAAAGAATGCTTCCACCATTCATCTTGTCTCTTGATACATTATCAGTGATAAGATTAATCATCGTACTCTTTCCTGCTCCATTAGCACCAAGAATACCATATACTCCTGGTGTAAATGTATAATTAATCCCCTTCAGTGCCTGAACTGTACCATAAGTTTTCTTTAAATTTCTTACCTCTAATTTCATACCCTGTACCTTCTCTTTCCTAATGATTTTCCGAACTACATCATAACCAGCATAATAATAAGCTCAGCCACTAACTCTGTCACATAACGCATAGTCATGAATTATCCTACCGATGCATGAAGTATAAGACTTTTGATCCCCCGATACTGCCTGCTGATATAATCATTATACTACTAATCAGTTCCAGTGCAATCATAATTCTGCGCACGTCCCCTCCTTTTATTATTAATACGAAAAATGTTCCAGATAAGTTGACGCATTTTCACAAAAAAGTTAAAATTTTTATAATATTTTGTGGAGGATAATCTAGTGGAGAATACTCAGGTGGTTTTTGAAAAAGATGATTACAGATATATGAAACAGGCAATCACACAGGCTAAGAAGGCTTATAAACTCAATGAAGTGCCTATCGGCTGTGTGATTGTGTATGAAGGAAAGGTTATAGGAAGAGGCTACAACCGCCGTAACACTGATAAAACCTCTCTCGGCCATGCCGAGATTACTGCAATTAAGAAAGCCAGCCGCTACATGGGCGACTGGCGTCTTGAGGACTGCACTTTATATGTTACGCTTGAACCTTGTCAGATGTGTGCAGGTGCTATTGTTCAGGCAAGAATTCCAAGAGTTGTTATCGGTTCCATGAATCCCAAAGCAGGATGTGCCGGTTCAATACTTAATATCCTTCAGATTCCGACATTCAATCACCAGTGTGAGATTACTAAAGGTGTATGTGAAGAAGAATGTTCAGAAATGCTCACAACATTTTTCAAGGAGTTGCGCAAAAGCAAGAAGAAAGATGCCAATGCCTGATTATATTTCCTGATACCAATATCCGAAATATGGATTGGCATAGTCACTCCTGTGGCTCTTCTTAAAATTATTAAAGCCAAACATTGAAGCCATGTAGCGTTCACGGTTGCAGTACATTCCCGGAACGCCTATGAAATATTTAGTATTATCAAGGTTATCGCGCACTCTTCCAAAAAGAATGTGCCTGAAATTATAATAACCATGTAGCAGGAAGCTGTTTCCCGCGATATCAATTTCATTCTGGTTAAGACACTTTAACATCTCTGGCGACACTTCTATACAATCATAGAAGTAATCATCGTCAAATGCATCTATATAATCAGCCCGCACAAAAAGCTTTTCAAAAGGATCCGTCTGCGTTGCATCGGCTCTGTGTGCTTTTTGCTGCAAATGTTGTGTTTCCGCAGGTATTTTAGCTGCTGCTCCGGCAGCCTTTATATCTTCTGTGGATATGTCACTTTCGTTTACACTTTCCGCGGTCACACCTGTCTGTGGTCTGTATGCTTCGGCCTGTTTTGACTGAACTGTCTGCGGTCTGCCCGCTGACACAGCAGGTTCTGCCTGAGCCATCTGCGATTCTGCGGTCTGCGATTCTGACGACTCTGGTCTGACCGGTTCTGACCTTAACGATTCTGCCAGAACAGACTCTGACATTTGCTGCCCCCGCTCTTTTTCCTCACTCTGTCTCATACGCTCTTTTATAACAATTCCTGCTTCAACCTGCTTCTTTGCATCCATTCCTGAGAACACAAGCATGTCAGGAGTTACGTCCTCATCCTTCCACATAGACATCATACAGTCATATCTTGCATCCTCCCTTGCAACCGCAAGCCCGCATATATCCTTAAATCCATAACCGGTTTCATCGATATTATCAGGGTTGAATATTCCACTGTATTCCATCTGTCCCATTTTTACAAGACATTCCCCAAGCTTTATAAGCCTGTAACCACCGTCAGTAACCATCATATATATTCCAAACATTTCCGGGCTGTCAGTCTTAACGCCTCTTAAGCTGATACTTAACTTGAACTGCCCCTGATGAACTAATGCCTTCGCAAATCCTACATTTCTCCCCTTTACTCCTTCCGGATATGAATATATGTATGAGACAAGACGCTGATAATCCACAATAAACCTCCGCCATAATTAATTCTCTTATGCACCTTATGCCATGTGTTCTGAAAATATTACAACTTGACATTTTTTATTAAGTTTCATAACATTATTCTTATAGATTGGAGGCAATATGAGCGATAATAAATATAATAATGTTATGCACCTCGGCAACCCAACTAACACGATTGCCGTGCTTAACAGATATGGTTTTGATTTCAAGAAAAAGTTCGGTCAGAACTTTCTTATAGATGAAAATGTTGTTGAGAAAATCGTACGTGAAGCAGGCGTTATGAAAGACGATTTCGTTGTTGAAGTCGGCCCCGGAATTGGAACAATGACACAGATTCTGTGTGAGAATGCCAGAGAAGTTGTTGCCGTTGAGATTGATAAGAAGCTTATTCCTATCCTTACAGAGGACACACTTTCTTATTATGACAATGTGACAGTAATCAATGAAGATATCTTAAAGCTTGATATCAAGAAGCTTGCAGATGAGAAGAATGACGGCAGGCCAATCAAGGTTGTTGCCAACCTTCCATACTATATAACAACACCTATTATTATGGGACTTTTTGAGAGCCATGTACCATTAGACAGTATAACTATCATGGTTCAAAAGGAAGTAGCTGACCGCATGCAGTGCGGTCCGGGAACTAAAGATTATGGCGCACTTTCACTTGCTGTACAGTTCTACGCCAGGCCTAAGGTTGTGCTTAATGTGCCTGCTAGCTGCTTCATGCCTCGTCCTAATGTTGATTCAGCGGTTATCCGTCTTGAGCGCTTCAAAACTCCACCTGTTGATGTTAAGAATGAACATCTTATGTTCAAGATAATAAGAGCATCATTTAACCAGCGCCGAAAGACTATGCTTAACAGTGTCGGCAATTCCGGCATCGGCATCACGAAAGAAGCTCTTACCAACGCATTAGAAACTATGGGACTTCCGCTTACCATCCGCGGCGAAGCCCTTACACTTGAGCAGTTTGCACAACTTAGCAACCTGCTGGGCTAAATAACATGATACCTATAAGTAGTCGCATTTTCGCAGCTTTAGTAGGTTTTTTACAGCAAAATTCACGTAAAACAGGTTATTTCCAGACTAAAGACCTATATAACAACAAAAAACGGCTATTTAGTAGGTGTTTTCATGGCTTTATCAATAAAAACCACGTTAAAAGACCTACTAAATAGCCGTTTTATTATAACTTATAGGTTTCAGCACCAAAAAGCAGCCTTCTCGCATTCTGGTTAGTAACATCAATAACCTCCTGCGTATCAAGCCCTTTAATCTGCGCCAGCTTTTCTGCAACATATTTTATATTGCGACTGTCGTTTCTTTTACCTCGGTTAGGCTCAGGTGCCATATATGGACTGTCTGTCTCCAGAACAATTCTATCCATCGGTATATACGCTGCTGCTTCCACAAGCTTCCTGGCATTCTTAAATGTAAGAACACCGCCAATTCCTATAGAAAAGCCCATGTTAAGAAAATCTCTTGCTGCTTCCTTACTGTATGAATAACAGTGGATTATTCCGCCTGTATCCTGTCCATGATTGCTCTTTAATATATCGATTGTATCCTGACATGCATCTCTTGAATGAATCATTACCGGCATGTGTGTACGGTACGCAACATTCATCTGTGCTGCAAACCATTCACGCTGCTGCTTCTTCTCAGCCGCCGCCACATCTGCATCATCTGACACATAGTAGTAATCAAGTCCGATTTCTCCAAGTGCAACAATCTTTCTGGTCTTAGATTCACCAAGCATGTTTTCCAGCCATTCAATGTCCGATTCTTTCAATCTGACAATATCCTCCGGGTGGAAACCAATCGCTGCGTATACCTTTTCATATTGTGCAGCAAGTGCAAGGGAAGCCTCACAGCCCTGACGGCTTGCACCTACATTAACAATGTAATCAAGCTCCCCTGTATCACTAAGCATGCTGCTTATAAGTTCATCTCTGTCCTCATCAAATCTTTCATCATCATAATGAGCATGAGTTTCAAATATCTTCATATCTATCAGCCAATCTCTGCGCCTTCAATAATATCCTTCTCAAGTGTAAGAACTGATAAGTTATCCTTATCATCCCATGCTGAGATAATCATTCCCTGTGACTCAATACCACAGATCTTTCTTGGCTTTAAATTAGTACATACAACTAACTTCTTACCAATAAGCTCCTCTGGCTTATAGTACTTCTGGATACCTGATACGATAGTTCTCTTCTCATCACCAATCTGAAGCTCGAACTTAAGAAGCTTTGTCTTCTTAACAGCTTCACATGTAAGAACCTTGGCAACTCTGAACTGAACCTTTTCAAAATCATCAAATGTAATCTCAGGCTTAACTTCAACCTGTGGATATTCTGTAACACCATTAGCCTTCTTCTGTGCTTCCTGAATAGCCTCAACCTTTTCCTTAAGGTCCTTCTCGAAGTCAAGTCTTGCGAAAAGAATCTCTGGTGTCTCAGTAACCTTAAGTCCTGTTTCTCTTAAGCCAAATGTTGCAAGGTCATCAAAATCTCTTACTCCTGCCTCTGGATTAGCTGGATAAAGCTGTGCAAGAATCTTATCTGTAGTCTCTGGCATGAAAGACTTAAGAAGATTAGCACCGATTGTAATACTCTCAACAAGATTATAGAGCACTTCTGCTAATCTGTCCTGCTGTGCCTCATCCTTTGCAAGAGCCCAAGGCATTGTCTCGTCAATATATTTGTTACATCTCTTAAAGAGTGTGAATACTTCTGTGATAGCATCTGCTACATGAAGTGTAGCCATCTTTGCCTGAACCTTATCTCTTGTTGCTGTTACAACAGCCTTAAGGTCGCCGTCAATTGCAGCATCCTCTACGCCAGTCTTATTAACAACTCCACCAAAGTACTTGTTAGACATTGCAATTGTTCTGTTTACAAGGTTACCAAGTGTGTTGGCAAGGTCTGAGTTCATACGCTCAACCATAAGCTCCCATGAGATAACACCATCATTCTCAAATGGCATCTCGTGAAGAACAAAGTAACGTACAGCATCAACGCCGAAGAGGTCTACAAGGTCATCTGCATAGATAACATTTCCCTTAGACTTACTCATCTTACCATCATTCTGTAATAACCAAGGATGTCCAAATACCTGCTTAGGAAGTGGCTCTCCAAGTGCCATAAGGAATATTGGCCAGTAAATTGTATGGAATCTGATGATATCCTTACCGATAAGGTGAAGGTCTGCTGGCCAGAACTTCTTGTACTGCTCTGAAGAATTGCCATCAGCATCATATCCGATACCTGTGATATAGTTAGTAAGGGCATCAAGCCATACATAAACTACATGCTTGTCATCAAAGTCAACCGGGATACCCCATTTGAAAGATGTTCTTGATACACATAAATCCTGAAGTCCAGGAAGAAGGAAGTTGTTCATCATCTCATTCTTTCTTGAAACAGGCTGGATGAATTCCGGATGTGTATTGATATGCTCAATAAGCTTGTTGGCATATTTGCTCATCTTGAAGAAATAAGCTTCTTCCTTAGCTGGCTTAACTTCACGTCCACAATCTGGACACTTTCCATCAACAAGCTGGCTCTCTGTCCAGAAAGACTCACATGGAGTACAGTACATGCCTTCATATGAACCCTTATAAATGTCTCCCTGATCATAAAGTTTCTTAAAAATCTTCTGAACTTGCTTCTCATGGTAATCATCTGTTGTTCTGATGAACTTATCATATGAAGTATTCATAAGATCCCATATTCTCTTAATCTCTGTTGAAACATTATCAACGAATTCCTTAGGTGTAATTCCAGCTTCTTCAGCCTTAAGCTCAATCTTCTGACCATGCTCGTCAGTTCCTGTCTGGAAAAACACATCATAGCCTTCCTGTCTTCTGAATCTTGCAATACTGTCTGCAAGAACGATTTCATAAGTATTACCGATATGTGGCTTGCCTGATGTATAGGCAATAGCTGTTGTCATATAAAATGGACCTTTATTCTGTGGCATATCCGTAACCTCCGTTATCATTATTCTATATATGATAGCCAGCTTTTTAGAATATGTCAAACGAATAAACAAATATTCTTTAATGAAAAACATTTATTATACATATAATCTAGTGTATGATTAAGAAAATGTTGTATCAGGAGCTTATATGCACCTTCCCGAATCTGACTACGCGGTATGTCCGCAGAAATGAGGATTATTATATGCTGACATTAAAATCCAGTTACATAAAACATAAAACTAACATTTATTCTTTCTTTAAAAAAGCTGCTGCCATAACAGGTGCAGTAGTAATCACAGCCTGTTCATTTAGTGCCTGCACTCCATTTGGCGGGTCTGCTTCACGTTATAACAATGCTGATGAGCAATACAATGCAGCTGATAACGAAAGCTTCAACGCTTTTACCGACAGCCTTTTTCGTGAGCTTGCCTCAAGCGACTCACTCTCACTGCACGCACTTTTGGAAAATCCTTGCGAATATGGAATTGATGATTACGATATAACACTCGGACGTATTGATATTGATAATATTGATGATACATCAGATATAACAGACTACATAACAAAGCTCAACGCTTTTGACAAGGCTTCACTTTCCAAGAGCCAGCAGATAACCTATGACCTATTAAACAAATATCTGTATACAACCCTTAATTACAGCGACCTGTATCTTCTTAACACCGACCTCACTCCTACAATCGGCATACAGATACAGCTTCCGCTCCTTTTTTCCGAATATACATTTATGGAGAAAAAGGACGTTGAAGAATATATACAGCTCCTAAGTGATGTGGATGGATATTTTAATAATCTGCTGGAATTCGAGGCATTAAGAAGCGTCAGGGGATATACCCTAAGCGATGACCTTCTTGATGAGGTCATAAGCTCCTGCAAATCTATCGCTGATTCCGCCGGTGATGCTGAAGGTATGTTTATTGGTACTTTTAACTCCCGTGTTGACGACCTCATTTTCCTTACTGATGATGAGAAAAATGTATACAAGAAGCAGAACGAAGATGCCGTTATTAACCATGTAATTCCAGGTTATAACGCACTTATAACGACTCTTGCTTCATTCAAGGGAACTAACCAGTATTCTGGTGGAATATGCAATTACCCTGATGGTGCAAGATACTTTGAGGGACTTCTTGAAAGCTGTCTTGGCTGGAGTAAATCAATTGACGAATATAATGATTTGCTTGACTCCTATATAAGAAGCTATTCAATTGTTATGCAGAAGCTTTTAAGAAAAGATCCTTCTCTCAACAGCCAGTTTGGCACATTTTCTTTTGGAATTGATAAACCAGACCAGATTATTGAGGATTTAAAAAAGAAGATAACTGATGATTATCCTGCCTTAAATGATGTCAATTATAATATTAATTATGTATCTGAAGCACTTAATGACTATGCAAGCCCTGCTATGTACTTTATGCCACAGATTGATAATCTTGACATTAACTCTATATACATTAATTCAGCCGGCACTGACAGCAGTGATTTGTATCCTACGCTGGCACACGAGGGGTATCCGGGACATTTATACCAGACACAGTATTTTGCCTCAACAAGCCCTTCTTTGATAAGAAATGTCATTAAACCTGGCGGCTATATTGAGGGCTGGGCTTCCTATGTTGAAGTTCATTCATATGAATATGCTGGCGATAATACTCTGCTTAATTCATTGGTCCAGTGCAATTATGCACTTATACTCTGCCTCTATGCCAAGGGCGATATCGGAGTGAATTATTACGGCTGGACTGAAGCACAGCTTTCCTCATTCCTTACCGATTATGGATTTAGCAGTGCCGAAGCTGCACACGAGATGTATACAGCATTTATTGCTAATCCTGCTAATTACTGCAAATATGTTCTTGGATTTTTAGGTTTTGAGGAACTAAAAAAACAGGCCCAGAAAGATCTCGGTGATAACTTCTCCTTAAAAGAATTCCACCGTTATATTCTTGAAACCGGACCTGTTCATATTGATATTCTATTTGATTACTTAAAGAACTGGGAGAACCGCTTAGTAGTATCTTCCCGGGCAGCATAAGCCGCCTCCGCCAAGACAGCAGTTACACATAAGGTTGATAAATATAAGTTTCATACACCAGCTTCCCATTCCACCTGCTGGATTCTGATATGTCTGCTGTCTTCCTGAATACCATTCACCGCCACTATTCATACGCTGGTAGAACATACGATACTGCATATTGTCAGGATCGAGTTCTACTGCTCTTCTGGCGTGTTCCATCGCTGTTGCCTGATTGCCTTTGCCTGAGTTAGCCATAGCACTATAATAGTACCATCTGGCATCTTTGTCCTGAATAGCAGAAAGCACGTTAAGTGCCTCATCATATCCACCATTGTTAATATAGTTAGCCGCCGCTCTTAAATGAACTGTCGTATCATCATTGCCATTCATATTAGAAGCACCACCTGAATATCCGGAATTAGAACCCCCTCCATAATATCCGCCAAAGCCAAATGGTCCAAAGCCCCAGAAGCCGCCAAAATCATCATAACCATTGCCGCTCTGTCCATTACGGTTATTCTGATAATCACCGTCATAGCCATAGCTTCCTGTGCCACCTCTGTTCTGACTGTAAGCTGATGATGTATATCCACCCTGCTTTTCCTTCATAATCTGGTTATAAGCCTGCTGGATTGTCTTAAACATCTCCTCTGCCTTATCCTTATTAGGATTATTGATATTCGCATCAGGGTGATACTTTCTGCTTAATGTTCTATATGCTTTTTTAATCTCTTCGTCAGTTGCATCTCTTGATACACCTAACACTGAATACGGATCGGTCATACTTCCTCCACTTGTTCTCTTTTATTCTTAGCAATCCCGAATCTTGTAAAGACTCCTGAATATATTACATTTCTTAATAAATCGACATTCTCAATAATAGGAAGGCTCTCAAAGCCTGCGGCAAATTGTGCCATATGTGATTTTAACACATTTTCTATAAATATATCAAAATCCTTATTATTCTCATACGTCCTGAGTGCATTGTATCTGCCCTTCTTCTTATCTTCCAAAAGGTCATCATACGCATCAAGAATATATATAAATCTTCCAAGTGAATTACCCATCACTTTTAATGTATCGTACCACTCATCATTTTTCATACACAAAATCTGTGCCATTATTATGCCAAATTGTTCTGCAAGCAGGTCAATATTGCTCTCATTATTATTCTCAAGCTCACTCATTCTATCAAGTGCCGCCTTAATAATGCGTGCTTTTTGGGAATATGCTTTCTCAATCCTCTTAACCTTATTAGTCAAAGACGAGGCAAGCAGCTTCTTCATAAGCTTCCTATCATCCTGCCAGTCATCAACGCATTTATAATAAGTCATAAGGACATTCATATCCGCAACATATGCTGAAATCTTATTGCGTCTTACCGGGTGCTTATGAACAGGGTGAGCGATACATCTTGCTTCCTTATATGTTGTATCCGGTTCATACAGCCCTGTAAGCAGTACAAGCAGAAATGTCATATCATAGCTTATGGATATCTGCCCATTAATACCATAATCTGAAAGCAGCTCCTCACACAATCCGCAATAGTATGAACGATACATATCATATTCTTTTATCTTAAGCTCAGGCTTATTAACAACAACATAACCGTACATACTACTCCTCATTTCTGCATACAATGTTAATTACAGCTTGCTCTGTATTCTATTACATAAAAATAAGCGAAACGCACAGACAATAAATTCCTTACGTTTCGCTTATCATATAACATCTGTAAAACTCTAGTCAATTGAAGCTTAAAAGATTAATAAATCTTTTATAATCTGTTTATATGAACTGGTCTTTATTATCAGTTCCCCATATAAGAAAGTCTTCGTAATCTGCCATAGATGAGAAGTTCACACTGTCCTCATATACCGCGTTCTCAAAATAATCTTCGCTGTTATCTTCCTCATTATATGTGCGTTTTCTATGAGGAAACGTATATTGGGCTGTGTCATAATCATAATCTTTATCACCATCATACGCTGGGTACACACTCATCACCTCCATA
>OHUE01000339.1_pt1 | contig 28059 bp, 23 predicted proteins | sample 1579111 | NCBI WGS metagenome assembly OHUE01 (sample SAMEA3879524, study PRJEB24766) | human gut metagenome | biome: human-associated habitat; feature: feces | place: USA | collected 1985/1987 | reverse complement strand
TGTGTCTTAAAACGTAGAATTTACTTCTAAAAGGCTACCTTTTTCAGTGCCCTCCTCCGCGCCCCGTCCTACTTGAAATATGCTCTGTTTATCTTGCTGGTGTTGCGGCTCGTTATCTGTTGTTTTTCTCTTTATAAGCTGTAGCTTTCCCACTAAAAACATAGGAAAGCTACACCTAAAACATAGGAAAGCTACACCTAAAGCATAGGAAAGCTACACTTGGGGGTAGGAAAGCTACACCTTATTATTCTTGTTTTTTATATCTTTGTTTCCGAAATTCAGCAATTCGTTAAGGAGTTAACCGAAGTTACGATGAATAGTCTTGTTCCTCTGCTGTTGGGACACACGTCCGTAATCAGAAACCAGCAAGGGCTCACGTCTGTAATCTGAAATCTATATGACCCACGTCAATAATCAGAAACCAGCAAGGCATACGTCCGTTACCTTCACTCGCGAAGCGAGTTAACTTCCTTTTAACTCCCGCTAACTTCCTCCCTAAATCCAACCTCCCCGCCATAACTAACAACAAAATAAACAATGAAACAAAACTGTTCTTACAAATCTATGATTGTTGAGGCTATGCTGCGTCGTAGCGTCTTGCCTCTCTTGCTTATGCTCATGCTCTTTCAGCCACTAACGGCATTAGCCCGTAGTTTCATGTACGGCCGACTGAACACCGACACCCAAACGTTAACACTCTATTATGATGCTAACAGGCAGAAGGACGACTTCGCAATACCTTCGGATGGTGATCCTTATTGGCGTCATAATGATAATCTTGGTGATGAGGGGTTAGCAAAGATTAAAACAGTGGTATTTGATCCCAGCTTCAAAGATGCCCGTCCCAAGGATTGTTCTTGGTGGTTTTCGGGATTTAAGGGTTTGACAACCATCACACATCTTGAGTATTTTAATACCTCTCAAGTAACAAATATGCAATATATGTTTAGCAATTGTGAGAGTCTTGAAGCCCTCGATTTGAGCACCTTTAATACTGAGAACGTAACAAGCATGAGTAATATGTTTTATTATTGTAAAAGCCTCAAATCGCTCAATTTGTCAAGTTTCAACACCAGTAAGGTCACCTTTATGGGGTCTATGTTTAGCGATTGTGAGAGCCTCACAGCCCTCAATCTCAGCAGTTTCAATACTGAAAATATATCAAATTATGGATATATGTTTCAGTATTGCAAAAGCCTCACAACCCTCGACCTCAGTAGTTTCAATTCAAAAGAAATTTTGAATACCAGTTTTATGTTTACTGGTTGTTTTGCGCTGAAAACACTCGATATCTCCTCGTTTGACACGAGCAAAACCACAGAGATGATCAATATGTTTGGCGGGTGCTCTGCCCTTGAAACCATTTATGCAAGCTCGGCCTTCACTACCGATAACGTGAAGAATGATTCTTATATGTTTTCAAATTGTACGAAGTTAAAAAATTTCGATATGTCTAGTTCTGGTAAAACCCATGCGCATATCGGTGAAGGGGGCTATTTTACGGTGGCACCCGCTTGGGTACGATTTGACGCGGCTACGGGCACACTCACCTTTCAGTGCAGCAGCGCCAAGACCGATGCCGATACCGACTATTTCTTGAACGAGGGGAGCGCCAAGCCAGGCTGGTACGAAACAAAGTCGGCCGACATCAAGACGGTGGTGTTTAAACGCAACTTTAGAGATGCGCGTCCCACCACATGCTCGCTGTGGTTTGGGCTTTGCACCAACCTAACCAGCATCGAGGGCCTTGAAAATCTCAACACTTCTGATGTAACCAGCATGGATCATATGTTCTATAAGTGTGAGCGGCTGCGCGCGCTCGACCTCTCGGGCTTTAATACAGAGAAGGTGGAGGATATGAGCGATATGTTTAGTAACTGTAAAAATCTGGAGACGCTAAACCTCTCAAGCTTTAAGACCAACAACCTGACAAACATGAGCGAAATGTTCCTTGAATGTAACAAAATAGCTCAGCTCGATCTGTCTGGCTTTAACACGTCTGGCGTGAAGGCGCTTGATCAGGTGTTTAAAAGATGTTATGCGCTCGAATCGCTCGACCTCTCAAGCTTCGACACTAAGTGGGTTACTGACATGAGCAGCTTGTTTGATAATTGCCAAAGTCTGAAAACCATCTACGTCAGCGACCGCTTCTCTACCTTCATGGTGAAATACAGCACCAACATGTTTAGCTATTGTAACAACCTGAAGGGCGCCACAGCCTTTGCTGATATACAAAAAAAAGATATGGCACAAGCCAACTATACCAATGGCTACTTTACCAAGAAGGTGGGAATGAATGGCCCTGACATTATCGGTGCTACAGGCTCACCGCTGACAGTTTATGGGCTGACATTGTCTGACGATAAGGCGTTTGAGCTTTACGAAGCGTGCAATGTGCAAGATGGCACCTACACCCGACCTATGGCATCGACGTGGGGAACGCTCTGCCTGCCCTATTTTATCAAGCCGTCGGACAGAAACACGTGCCTCTTCTACAAAATTGAAACGATGGAAAACGATAAGGTGTTGCTCACCGAGATAACGCGTGGACATATACTTGCTGGCACACCGCTTGTGGTGCGTAAGAAAGATGACAGTCAGAAGGACATTAGCATTTATTCTGAATATGCCATGATGTCTACGGCCCCTTCTAATGATAATGCTAACCCCTTGAAGGGTACGTTTTCTACAACCGAGCTTACCGACGACTGCTACTTCATAGCCAAGAACCAGTTCCGACTGGTTAAATACTACAAGGGGGCAGCCACTGGCGTAAAGGTGGCTGGCTTCCGTGCCTATCTGCAGCCTAAAACTACGGCGGGCAGCAAGCGGGCCGACGTGCTGAGCATCGGCACTGACGATGAGGCTACGGGTATCGAGTCGGCAGAAGTGATTGACTGGCTGAACAACCCCTCGGCCGAATATTATGACCTGAAGGGAAGACGTGTTGAGGGTCTGCAAAAGGGCATCAACATCGTAAAGGTAGGAAAGAGAGTGAAGAAGGTGGTGGTTGAGTAATGTCCGTTATCTTCACTCGCGTAGCGAGTTAACTTCCTTTTAACTCCCGATAACTTCTATTTTATAATCTGAAACTATATGAACAAAAGATATTATCAAAAACCTGTGATTGAGGTGGTGCAGATACAGTCGCACACCCTCCTTACCCAAACTTCGTTAACAATAAACAGAAGACAACCCCAAACTGTAGAAGAACTGGAAGAAGAGGGCCTGACGCCCGACACTGATGGTTACCTCTGGGGCGAATAATGTAATGCTCACTGTATAAGCCCCACCCCCGCGCCGCGCGGAGCGGGGGTGGGGCCTCTATCCCTTCATCCCATACGCCACGGCATACATCTTAATCTGCTTTACCATGGCCAGCAGACCGTTTGAGCGTGTGGGCGACAGGTGGTCGCGCAGACCTATGCGGTCGATGAAGTAGAGGTCGGCGTCGGCGATATCTTTGGGTGCTTGTGCGCTGAGCACCTCGATGAGTAGTGCGATGATGCCCTTGGTGATGAGGGCGTCGCTGTCGGCGGTGAAGTAGAGCAGTCCATCTTTGTAGTCGGCCTGCAGCCACACCCGACTTTGGCAGCCATCGATGAGGTTTTGCTCGGTTTTATATTTTGCGTCGAGGGGCTCGAGGTCGTTGCCCAGGTCGATGAGCATTTGATATTTATCCATCCAGTCGGTGAAGCCTTCAAACTCTTCTATTACTTCGTCTTGCTTTTCGTTGATTGTTGACATATTATTTTTGTTTTTTTGTTTTTCTAAGCCTGTATAGGCCTTTTGGGCGGGGTGGCCTTTCTAAGCCAGGAGGGTGATAAGCCTTTCTAAGCCTCTATAGGCCTTTCTAAGCCGAGGGGATTATTGGGCTTGAGAGCGGCAAAGCTATTGCCTGCTAATGAGAGCGGCAAAGCTATAGGATTTTTCACTTTTCCCTTTTCACTTTTCCCTTAATTTTTCCCTTTCTCCAGGGCTTCCTCCAGATACTTTACATAGGCGTTAACGTCTTCGTCGTAGGAGCGGCTGGGGCCTAAGGGCATGCCCTTGGCGTTTACGGGCACATAGAAGGGTTGCGTGTTAGCGCCAAACTTATGGCGTTGCAGGTAGCTCCACTTGTCGCCCACGGTTTTTAGGGTGCGCTGCTGACCATTCTCGGTTACGGTGATGGGCTGTGCGAGCGGCGTCTTGTCGTCGACATAGAGCGAGATGAGCACAAACTTTTCGTTGAGCAGGGTGGCCACGGTGGGGTCGGTCCATACGGCGGCCTCCATCTTGCGGCAGTTGACGCAGCCAAAGCCAGTAAAGTCGATGAGGGCGGGTTTGCCCTCGAGACGTGCTGCTGCCATGCCCGCCTCATAGCTGGTGAAGCGAGCGTGCACGCTACCTTTATGCAGGTTGAAGTCTTGCGTAGAGATGGGCGGTGCGAAGGCGCTGATAGCCTTCAAGGGTGCGCCCCATAGGCCAGGCACCATATACATGGCGAAGGCCAGCGAGAAGAGGGCGAGGAAAAACTGTGGCACGTTGGTGCGTCGGCCCTCGTCGTCGTGTGGGAAGTGGAACATGCCCAGCAGATAGAGGCCGAGCAGCGAGAATAGCGCTATCCATAAGGCCAAGAAGGTTTCGCGGTCGAGGATGTGCCAGCCGTAGGCCAGGTCGGCCACCGACAGAAACTTCAGGGCGAAGGCCAACTCGACAAATCCTAAGGTCACCTTTACCACGTTCATCCATCCGCCCGACTTGGGTGCCGACTTCAGCAGCGAGGGGAACAGGGCAAAGAGGGTGAAGGGTATGGCCAATGCCAGGGCGAAGCCCAACATGCCGACAGCGGGCGCCACTATTTCGCCCTGTGTGCTGACGGCCACGAGCAGGAAGCCAATGATGGGGCCTGTGCATGAGAACGACACCAGCGTGAGGGTGAAGGCCATGAAGAAGATGCTGACCATGCCCGTGGTTGACGAGCTGGCCGAATTGATTTTATTGCTCCACGACGAGGGCAGCGTGATGTCGAAGGCGCCAAAGAACGAGGCGGCGAAGGCCACCAGCATGGCGCAGAAGATGAGGTTGAACACCGCGTTGGTGCTGAGGGCGTTGAGCGAACTGGCACCGAAGATGAGGGTGACGGCCAGGCCCAGCGTGACGTAGATGACGACGATGCTGGCGCCATAGATCATGGCCGAGCGGATGGCCTTGCGGCGGTCGTCGCTGCGCTTGAGGAAGAAGCTCACGGTCATGGGTATGATGGGCCACACGCAGGGGGTGAACAGCGCGAGGAAACCTCCCAGCAAGCCTGCCAGGAAGATGTATAGCAACGAGTTGCTGACGGGCGTGTCGTAGCCTTTCAACTGATTGATGACGGGTTGCCACAGCGCCTGTTGCTCAGTGGGGGTGAGTTGGGCAGCGGCAGCGGTGGCCGCGCTGTCGGTGGTGGTGGCGATAGCATCGTCGTTGGGCATCACGCTGAAGGCAGGGTCGATGTTGTCAGCGGCGTCGGGGCGTGTGGCCTCGTCGACTTTCGTGGCTTCGTCGGCTTTCGTGGCCTCGCTGCCCTTGGCTGCTATGAAGGCGGGCGCCTTGCCTTTGCGGCTGAGTGTAACCTCGGCGGGTGGCATGCACGTTTGGTCGCTGCAAGCACCATACTCGAGTGCGCACTCAAGGTGATACTGCTCTTTGGTGAAGCGCACCTTTTGCACAAAGGTGGCTGTGTGCTCAAAGTAGCGCACCGTCATGCCAAACATATTATCATACTTGTTGATTTCTTTGCCACGAGGGGTGAGCTTGCCCACCAGCTGTATGCCATCGGTAGTGGTGGCGGTGAGCGATGCCTCGATGGGGCCTGATTGTCCCAACTGGGTAGAGTAGACGTGCCATCCGTCGTCAATTTTTCCGGTGAACACAATCTCGGCGTCGGCCGTGCCGTTGGTCTTCAGTTGTGCCGTGAACTTCACGGGTTCGGCCATCTGTGCGTGGCAGAGCACTGCTATGATGAGCAGCAACAGGGTTGTAGATATCTTTTTCATTTTTTTTCTTAGTTGACGAGTTGACGAGTTGACAAGGAGATTTGCCTTGTTTAGTTGATAGAGAGTGTGTCAAAATAGGAGTTAGAGGAAGTTAAGAAGAAGTTAATCCATCTACGATGGATGGAAGTTAACAGACAAATGCTTTATTTTCAGCAATTTATACATATGTCCGCTAACTTCTGTTAACTTCGGGCGAAGCCCAAACTTCTTTTAACTTCTATTTTGACACACCCTCATCAATATGCATATTCAGTGTTTTATCAACAAAGTAGCGTGGGCGGCGTTTCACCTCGGTGTATATCTTTCCAATGTAAACGCCTGTGATGCCCACACCTGTGGTGATGACGCCACCGATGAACCACATCGACACCAGAATAGAGGTCCAGCCCTCGATGGTGTTGCCTATGATGTGCTCGTACAGGGCATAGATGATGATGCAGAGGGCCACCAGCGTCATGGTGAGACCCGCAAAGGTGATAAACTTAAGCGGACCTGTTGAGAACGAGGTGATGCCGTCGATAGAGAAGCTGAGCATCTTGCGCAACGGATATTTTGACTCGCCAGCGGTGCGCGCCGTGCGATCGTAATAAACAAAGCCTTCGTTGAAGCCCAGCTGGCGCACAATGCCACGTAAGAACATGTTGCGCTCGGGATACTGCATGAGGGCTTCGAGGGCGCGGTGCGACATGAGACGGAAGTCGGCATGGTTGTATAGCATATTGCGGTCGGCCATCTGCATAACGCGGTAGAAGCCTAAGGCGGTGACGCGCTTAAACCATGTGTCGGTCTTGCGCTCCTTGCGCACACCATACACAATGTCGGTGCCCTGAAGCCACTGCTCGGTCATGCTGAGAATGGTGTCGGGGTTGTCTTGCAGGTCGGCATCAATCGACACGGCAGCATCGCACAGCGGCAGCGCCTGTTCCATGCCCGCCCACAGCGCGTTTTGATGACCCACGTTGTGTGCCAACTTCAGTCCGGCCACAAAAGCGTAACGTGCGGCGGCCTCGCTGATGAGGTGCCAGGTGGCATCGCGGCTGCCATCATCGACCAGCAGCAAGGTGGTGTCGACATGATGTGTTTCGTTCAACTGTTCAACCAGCGTGGTGAGGCGTTGCAGTGTCCAGGGCAGCACCTCTTCCTCGTTGTAACAGGGGATGATGATAAAAAGGCGTTTGTTCATATCGTGCAATGTGATATAGGGTTATGTGTGGGTTATGAGGTGAAATTTTTTCTCACAGGATACCATGCGGCCACCCATCCCACCACGAGCACGGTGACGAGCACTATAAACACGTCGCCATAATGCACGCTCACGGGGTAGGCGTTCACCACAAAGGTGCCGCTGCTCTCGCCCATCGACACCAGTCCGAACTGCTGTTGCAGCCAGCATAGCAGCAAGCCTAACAAGATGCCTACGATGGCGCCAATGGCCGATATCATGCGGCCTTCGAACAGGAAGATGCGGGCAATGGTGCGGTTGTCGGCTCCCAGGTTGCGCAGGGTTTGCACATCGGCCTTCTTGTCGATGATAAGCATTGACAACGACCCGATGATGTTGAAGCACGCCACCAAGAGGATGAAGGTGAGGAAGAGGTAGGCCAGCACCTTTTCTATCTGCATGATGCGGAAGGTGTCGGCCTGCTGCTCAAAGCGGTCGAGCACACGGAAACGGCCCTCTGAAACCTGCTGCATACGTTGCTTCACGGCGTCGAGGTCGGCGCCAGGTTTCAGCTTCAGCTTCAGCGATGTTACCATGCCTTGCATCTGGAAGATGCGGCGGGCAAAGCCTATCGAGGTGATGAGGTAGTCGCGGTCGTACTTGGCCTGATTGACCGAGAACACCACGCCGGGCGATAGCAGCGAGTCGGCCACAAAGCCGTCGGCATCGCTGGCCATATCAATGAGCTGACCCTCGCGCTGGGGGGCAAAGATGGTGAGAAAGCCATCCCACTGTGCTCCGAGGTCGAGGGTTTGGGCCAAGCGTATGCCGGGCACACCATATTGTAGGTTGGCGGCCTGAAGGCAAAACTCGCCCTGCCCATATAAAATGCTGTTGATATGGGTGAGCTGTGCAAAATTGTCGTCGACACCCATCACGTTTACCATGGCTTGGCGCCCGTTATAGTAGGCCAGGGCTTGATCGGTGACACACTCGGTGGCCACCAGCACCTCGGGCATGGCTTTGATGGTGGTGAGGGCGGGGTCGTCGGCAGGGGCCGACTTGCCACGGGTGGGCACTACCTCTATCTGTGGGTCGAAATTGGTGAAGAACGACGCCACCAGGTCGTGAAAGCCGTTGAACACGCTGAGCACGATGACCAGTGCCATGGTGGCTACGGCCACGCCCACCATAGAGATGCCTGATATGATGTTGATGGCGTTGGTGCTCTTCTTCGAAAACAGGTAGCGACGCGCTATGAAGAAAGGAAAATTCATGCTCACTATATGTGTTTCACTATATGTGTTTCACTGAATGTGTTGTTCGTTTTGCAAGATGTTTTCCGTAGCAGGGCTATTTCTTCAGCAGGTTGTCGATGCGTTCGATGTAGTCGAGCGAGTCGTCGATGAAGAAACGCAGCTCGGGGATGATGCGCAACTGGTTATGCACGCGGGTGCCCAACTCGTAACGTATGGTTTTCTCGCTGGCGTTGATGTTTTTCATCAGCTCGTCGCCACGCTCTGAAGGGAAGATGCTGAGGTAGGCGGTGCAGATGCTGAGGTCGGGCGACACGCGACACTTGGTAACGCTCACCATCACACCGTGCATCATACGGGTTTGTTGCTGGAATATTAAGCTCAGCTCTTTCTGAAGCAAGCGAGCTATGCGGTTTTGTCTTGTTTCTTGCATATTGTTTGTTGTTTTTTATTATTTTTTTTATTGATGATAAGCCTGTATAGGCCTTTCTAAGCCTTTCTAAGCCTTGGGTGACTAAGCCTTTATGGGCCTTTCTAAGCCTTTCTAAGCCTTGGGTGACTAAGCCTTTCCTCTTACTGTTTCCATCGCCACAGCTTCACCAATATTTTTCCTACGGGTGATGCTACTCGGGTGAGCGAGTTGAAGTGGATGTTCTTGCCTGCCACAATAAGCATTACGGCGCCCAAGATGAGCAAGATGCCGATGACGAGGCGAACGGTGAGCAGCTCGCCAAAGAGGGCTACGCTGATAACCACGGCGGTGACGGGCTCGAGGGCTCCGATGATGGCGGTGGGCGTAGAACCAATGTCGTGAACGGCTACCACCATGAGCACCAACGACATAACGGTGGGCAGCAAGCCCAGCATGAAGGCTAAGCCCCACTGCTGGGGGGTGTGCAACAGTTGCAGCTGTGTGACTGGCTGGAACAGCGATGTTACCACAACGGTGAGGGCTGCAAAGATGAGCACGTATAGGGTGAGCTTGATGCTCGACATGCGCAGCGTCGACTTGTTGACGATGATGATATACAGCGCATAGGTGAGCGACGACACCATAACCAGGGCCACACCATTGGGGTTGAGCACGCTGCCATCGTCGCCACGATATAGCAGGGCGATGCCTACCAGCGACAGGGCAATGCTAACCACCGTTGCCACGGTGATGCGCTCGTGAAAGCACACGGCCATGATGATGGCTACCATGACGGGATAGACGAAGAGCAACGTTGAGGCGATGCCTGCACTGATGAGGTAGAAGCTGAAAAACAGCGACAACGACGACGAGGCAAACAGTATGCCCAGACCAGCTAATATCATCAACTCGCGCCCACTAACGGCGAAACTCTTGCGCTGCACCAGCATGAGCACGGCCAGCATGAGCACAGCGGTGGTAAAGCGATAAAACAATACCGAACAGGCGTTGATGCCATCGGCATACAGGGGTAGCGCCCCTAAGGGGTTTGTGCCGTAGCACACAGCGGCAATGATGCCGCAGAGGGTTCCTCTTAATTTTGCGTTCATTACTTTTTTAAAGGTGACTAAGCCTTTCTAAGCCTTTATAGGCCTTTCTAAGCCTGGGGGACTAAGCCTTACTGGGCCAAGCCTTTATAGGCCTTTCTAAGCCTGGGGGACTGAGCCTTACTAAGCCCTTCTAAGCCTTTTTGTATCTTTTCACTCGTTCGTCGTCAATCACACCTTTCCAGTTGAGGCCGTAGGCGAAGGGCAGACCCTCTTTGGTGATAATCTTTACGCCCGACTGTGGTGCGTAGCCCAGCACTACTTACAATTCAACGTGTGTTACGTTTATCTTTTCGTGCAAGAATATCTGTGCGCTTTCGGCAAAGCGGTCTTCGCTCTCGGTGGTGAGGTAGTGGCACTGGCCACCGCGCGTAATGTTGGCCTCGATGTCGGGGTGGCGCTGTAGATAGCTGTTGAGGCTATCGGCCACATAGGTGCCTTGGGGCATTACACGCACACCGTCGGGCACATTTCGCACAATGCTGTTCATAAGCAGCGGATAGTGGGTGCAGCCAAGGATGATGGTGTCGATCAGTGGGTCGCGACGCATGAGTTGGTCGATGCGCTTCTTCACAAAATAGTCGGCACCGGGGCTGTCGGCCTCGTTGGCCTCGACAATGGCGGCCCACAGGGGGCATGGCTGTCCTGTAACCTTAATATCGGGGAAGAGCTTGCCTATCTCCATTTCGTAACTGTTTGAACGGATGGTGCCCTCGGTGGCGAGGATGCCCACATGACGTGAGTGTGTGAGCTGGCCGATGCTCTCGGCTGTGGGGCGAATGATGCCCAGCACACGTCGTGAGGGGTCCCAGTCAGGCAGGTCGCGCTGCTGTATGCTGCGCAACGCCTTGGCCGACGCCGTGTTGCACCCTATCACCACAAGGTGGCAACCCATGGCGAAGAGCTTGAGCACTGCCTGACGCGTAAACTGATATACCACCTCGAAGGAGCGCGATCCGTAGGGGGCGCGGGCGTTGTCGCCGAGGTATAGATAGTCGTATTGCGGCAAGAGCTGGCGTATGCCGTGCAGGATGGTGAGTCCGCCGTAGCCAGAGTCGAAGACGCCGATGGGGCCTGGTGCTTGTGGTAATGTCATGGTGCTGTGTTTTTTATCTACGCTTTTTTAGCAAGTCGATAAGGGTGTCGGTGATGTCGACACTCATGGCGGGGTTTACATAAGGGCATGCGTCGGAGCCCGTGTTCAGCACGAAGGCCAGCTGCATGTCTTTTGCTACCTGTTGCAGCAGTTCGTTTATCTGCTCGCGCAAGGGTGCCATAGCGTCGGCCTCGGCCTGAGCCAGCAGTCGGCGTGCTTCAGCCTTGAAGGCGATGTTCTTCTCCATCATGTCTTGCAGTTCGGCCTGACGCTTGTGAAGGATAGAGGGCACGAGGTCGCGCTGCTGGTCGAGAAAACTTTCATACTTGATGTTGAAGTCGTCTTCTGAACGCTTCATCTCGCGGTTGTATTTCTGACGTAGCGCGGTGAGTGAGCGTTGTGCCATAGCATATTCGGGCATGGCGTGCAGCACCGAGTCGGTGTTGACAAATCCGTAGCGGAACACGAAGGTTTGTGCCGTGGTGTGGGTGCTCTGCGTGTCTTGTGTGGCGGTGTTAGCGCTGGCGTTCTGGCTGGCAGCGTTGGCGTTGAGTGTGTTGATTACTTGCTGCAACGTCTCGGTTTGTGCCGTCATGGGCAGTGCGCATGAGGCGAGGGCCAACAGCATGAGTATGTTCTTTTTCATGATGCGTAGGGGTTTTGTGGGTTATTATACAAAAACGTGCCGGAGGGCGCTGGACTCTTCGGCACGTTATATGTCGTGTGGCAAGGAGCCGTTACCGACAAGTGCTTTACTTTTTCTTGGCGGTGCTGGGCTTGTTCAGTTCGGCTTTCACCTCAGCGGTAACATCCTTGCTCAGGGTCTCGCTAACGTAGGGGATGCCCATCTGTGTGTCCATGATGTAAACATAGCCACCTGCTTTGCCTACTGCCTGGATAGCGTTGACGAGGCGCTGTGTGATGGGAGCCATCTTCTCTTGCTGAGCCTTCTGCAGAGCCTGTGAGTTGTCTTGGTAAGCCTGCTGAATTTTCTGCTGCAGATCCATGAGCGTTTGCTCGGTCTCCTTCTGCTTGGTCTCGTTCATGGTCGACTTGCTCTTATCATACTCTTGTGCTTTGCGCTGGAGCTCGTCCTGCATAGCCTTCAGGTCGTTTTCATACTGCTTGGCAGTAGCTTCTATCTCGCCACGAACTTTGATAAACTCAGGCATTGATGCCATTACTTCCTGTGCGTTGATGTGTCCGAATTTCTGCTGTGCGAATGTTGCCAGAGGGGCAAACAGCATCAGCATCATAAAAAGTTTTTTCATTTTGTATATTTTTTTTATTGTTATTATTTCTTTTTTGGGGGGCCTTGCTAAGCCAGAGGATGATAAGCCTCACTAAGCCTTTCTAAGCCTTTCTAAGCCGAGGGGACTGGAGGAGAACAGGAGGGTGAAAGCTCACGAGAGCGGCAAAGCAATAGGATTTTTCACTTTTCACTCTTCACTTTTCACTCTACTCTTCCCTTTTCCCTTAATTATATCCCAGCTTTTGCAGCACCTCGTTAGAGATGTCTATCTTGGGAGAGCCGTAGATGATGCCAGCGGCTTCAGAGGCGCGGTCGAGCACCAGCGAATAGCCACGCAGTTCGGCAATTTCTTTTACGGTGTTGTATATCTCGTCTTGTATGGGCGACATGAGGCTTTCGCGCTTCTTGAAGAGCTCGCCCTCGGGGCCGAAGTATTTGCGTTTCAGGTCAGAGGCATCTTTCTCTTTCTTCATGATGGCCTCTTGTCGTGCCTTCTTTTGTTCTTGCGAGAGAAACACCAGTTCGTTTTGATAGTTTTTATACATTGTGGTGGCCTCGGTGTTGAGGGCCTCGACCTCGGCCTGCCATTTCTTCGATACCTGGTTGAGCTGCTCGTTGGCACGCTCGTAGGCGGGTATGTTTTTGAGGATATACTCCATGTCGAGCAGCGCAAACTTTTGTGCGCTGGCCGTGAGCACTGCCGAAACAGCGATGACGGCTAAAAGAAGAAATCGTTTCATACTCTGTTTGTTTGTTGAGGCCCACCTCGTGCCGTCCCTTTATGAGAGGCGGCGTGGGGGAGGGGCTGTTTGTTAGAATTCTTGTCCAAGGATGAAGTGGAAGTTGCTTCCACCCTTTGTTCCAAACACCTTGTCGAAGCCGTAGGCCCAGTCGATACCCATCATACCCACCATGGGGAGGAAGATGCGCACGCCGATACCTGCTGAACGCTTCATGTCGAAGGGGTTAAACTTCTTGGTGTCGTTCCATGCGTTACCAGCCTCGACAAATGAGAGGCCGTAGATGGTGGTGTTGCCCAAGAGGAATGGGTATCGCAGCTCGAGTGTCATGCGGTCGTAGGCGTAGCCCTCGTATCCGTAAGGTGTGAGCGATCCGTTTTCGTAACCACGCAATCCGATGGTTTCTTCGGCATAGCCTGTTGAGTAGCCCGACATACCGTCGCCACCCACATAGTATGTTTCGAAGGGCGACTTCTTATATTTATTGTATGTGCCCAGCAATCCCATCTCGACGCGTGTCATGAGCACGAAGCATTTCTGTCCGCCCGACAGCGCGGTGTAGGTTCTTGCCTTGAACTTCCATTTATGATATTCTACCCAGCGGTATTTCTCTTGCTGTTCGCGCTCGTAGGTGCTCGAGTAGCGGTTGTTGGCCAGGTCCTTATAGTTTTTGTTATCCCACTTTGACCATGGCGGGGTGAGTGTTACCGAGAACAGGAAGTCGGAGCCGCGGCGTGGGAACATCTGGTTGTCGGTAGAGGTACGGCTGAGCGAGATGCTCAGGTTGAGGTTGTTCGAGTTGCCGTTGGTCATAAGGAAGTACTGCCAGTTTTTCAGCATGTATCGTGTGTACGACAGCATGAGCGAGAGCTGGAAGTAGTCGTCGGGCCAGCGCAGACGTTTACCCCATCCTACGTTTACGCCAAACATCTTGACATACTTGTCGGGGTCGTAATAGTTTTCATAGTTATTATAGCTATAATTGCCGTATCCGTACAGATAGTTGTAATAGTTGTTATAATAACCGTTGTTGTAGTAGTTGCTTGACACGTCGGTCTGCTTTGAATAGTAAGCGCCTACTGAGAACTGTATGGGTCGTTTTCCACCAAACCAGTTGGTGCTATACGATGCGTTGTACGACTGGTAGTAGGTACCGTTGGTTTGCACGCCCAGCTGCATTACCTCGCCATCACCGATAGGCATGATGCCACGGTGCTCTTTGTTCTTGTTGAAGAGGTTACGCATAGAGAAGTTGTTGAGCTTCAATCCCACACGTCCTATCACACCTGTCTGTCCCCATCCCAGTGAGAACTCAATCTGGTCGTTCGATTTTTGTTCAAGGTTCCAGTTGATGTCTACGGTACCGTTTTCGGGGTCGGGCTTCACGTCGGGGTTCACCTTTTCAGGGTCGAAGTGTCCCATTGACGCCAACTCGCGTGCCGAACGTTGCAGTGCTTCTTTTGAGAAGAGGTCGCCGGGCTTGGTACGCAGCTCGCGTCGTACCACGTTTTCATACAAGCGGTCGTTACCGTTGATGCGCACGTGGTTGATGTGTGCCTGTGTGCCCTCTTGAATACGCATTTCGAGGTCGATGCTGTCGCCCACGATGTTCACCTCGGTAGGCTGCAGCGAGTAGAAGAGGTAACCGTTGTTCCAGTAGTTGTTGCCCACGGCGTCGTCGTCTTCGGTCAGACGTTTGTTCATGAGCTTCTGGTTATACACGTCGCCCCTCTTCATGCCCAGCACCTGTGCCAGATAGTCGGAGGGATAGATGGTGTTACCCACCCATGTGATGTTGCGCAGGTAGTATTTCTTACCCTCGTCAATCTTTAAATATATGTTTACGTGCTTGTCGTCGGCGTTCCATACGCTGTCTTCAATGATGGTGGCGTCGCGGTAGCCATATTCGTTATACTTGTCGATAAGGTTCTGCTTATCTGTCTTCCAGCGCTCGGGTGTAAACTTCTTGGCTTTCAAGAAGGTGCTGAGCTTTCCTGCCTCGTGTGTTTTTGAGAAGGCACCTTTGCGGAACAGTCCGCCCTTGATTTTCAGGTTCGACAGCTCTTTGTTGCCTTCAAGGATGATGCGGCGCACGCGCATTTTTTGCTTCTTGTCGATAATCACGTCAAGGATAACCTGGTTTTTGTTCGACACGTCGTCGCGCTGATTAATTTGTATGTCGGCGTTCTTGAAGCCCTTGTCGTCGAAGTATTTTTTAGCCAAGATTTTGGCGCGGTCGATCATGTTTGGGGTGATCTGTGCACCCTTCAGCAGGCCCAACTTCTCTTCCATGTCAGTGCGTTCCGACTTTTTCAGGCCGATGTAGTTGATGGTAGAAACACGCGGACGAAGGCGCAAGAAGATGTGCAGATACACCTTATTGCCCCCGACGATAGAGTCGGCCGAGATAGAGACGTCAGAGAAGAGTCCGTATTTCCAGTAGTGCTTTACGGCTTCGGTAATCTCGTTGCCAGGCAGCGTGATGGTCTGTCCGATGGTGAGTCCTGAGATGCCAGTAAGCATATAGTCTTCATAGCCTTCGGCACCCGACACGTTCAGGCCTGCAAGGGTGAGCGTGCGTGGTGTTCCAGCATACGATATGTCGGGGTAGGTGACTTTGTCTTGCGCTGTCATGCCGACGCAGCAGAGCAGCGCCACAAATGCAGCCAACAGTTTGTGTATGTTCATCGTTGTGTTTATATTTTTCTTATCGCTTTTTCTCTTTTACACTTTTTTTCCTTCGCTTATCACGCTTTGCTTTTAGCGCTTCACGCTTTGCTTTTCGTGCTTTGCTTTTTGCTTTTAGTGCTTCATGCTTCGTTCTCTACCTGCTCTTCGGTTTTTCCGAAGCGGCGCTGGCGCTGCTGGTAGCAGCTGATAGCCTTTTGCAGGTCGGCCTCGGCAAAGTCGGGCCAGAAGGTGTCGCAGAAGTATAGCTCGCTATAAGCTATCTGCCAGAGCAAATAGTTGGATATGCGCAGCTCGCCACCGGTGCGTATCAGCAGGTCGGGGTCGGGCATGAAGGTGGTTTGCATATTGTTTGTGAGCGTTTCTTCGTTGATGCTATCGATGTTGAGCTCGCCGTCTTTCACCTGTTGCGCTATACGTCGGGTGGCCTCGGTTATCTCCCATCGTGCCGAATAGCTCAGTGCTACCACCATGGTCATGGCATCGTTATTGGCGGTGTGTGCCATGGTTTCGTTCAGCTTCTCTTGCACGGCCTGTGGCAGGCGCGCGATGTCGCCGATGACGCGAAAGCGCACATTATTCTTCATGAATATCTCGTCTTCGAGCGATGATAGCACCAGTGCCATGAGCGCTGCCACCTCGTCGGCTGGTCGGTTCCAGTTTTCGGTCGAGAAGGTGTATAGGGTGAGATATTTCACGCCCAGACGTGTACACTCAGAGGTGATGCGTCTTACCGTTTCTACGCCAGCCTGATGCCCGTAGCTGCGTGGTTGCCCTTTGGCTGTGGCCCATCGTCCATTTCCGTCCATGATGATGGCTATGTGGGCCGGTATGTTGTTCATATCGATAGCGTCGTGCATAGATATCGTTGTTATTATCGTTTTTATTCGTCGGCGTTGTGGCACGTTCTGCATTTAGGCATGAAGCTGTAGGTGAGCGACAGCTGAAGGGCCGAGTAGCAGTCGGTGTTTTTAAACAGTCCTGAACTGGGAATGTTGTAGGGGTCGGTAGCGCCATCGAGGTTATCGCTCAGCGAGAAGTGTATGGCCCATTCAAGGCCCACGTTCAGGCGGGGTGCCACCTTATATTTTATGCCCAGTCCGATGGGTACGTTGGCGGTAAACACGCTTTTTGCGCCCTCGTTAGCCTTTGAGGCGAAGGTGGCGCCGAGGCCTCCGAAGATGAAGGGTGTGAGGCGTTTTGCCCCGCGATAGTCGCGCCCTGTGCCGTAAGGCCAGAAGTTGTATTCGTAGGTGAGGCTCATGTCGGTCACGCCACAACTGAAGGTGTAGGGTTTTCCGTCGTAGGCAGGATAATAGGTTGATGCGTTGTCGCTGCCCCCACTTATCTTGCCATATTGCACCGCCAGCCTAAAGCCCATGAAGGGGTTGATGATGCGTCGGAGCATGACCGATGCCATAGGCTTCATGCCCGAGGCGATGCTGCCATTGAAGTCGCCCTGATACGCCATCATGCCCACGCCCCCGCCTATCTCCATGCGGTATTGGTCGTCGGTCTGTGCTTGTGCTGTGCCCAGGCATAGCACCATGCACACGGTTGCTATGATGCGTGTGTAGAGCATTATTTGTTTTTGTCGTCGCGCCATTCAAAGATGTCTTGGCGTTTGGCCCATCCCAGCCTGTTCAGGCGTCCGCGCCATACCTGTCCGCTGTTTCCGCATACCAGCCACACATAGTTGTTGGCATCGATGGTGAAGGCCAGGGCGTCGTCGCTGCTTTGGAAGCCGGTGGGCACGGTTACCACGGTGTCTTCTTGCCAGGTAAGGCCCTTGTCAGTGCTGTTCCAGAACATCTTGTGTGCTTCTTTCTTGCAAGCGCCCAGTCCTTTCCCGCCGAAGGCTACGAGGCCGAGGTCGCTGTTTGCCATCTGCAGGTGTGCCAGGCGTGGCAAGCGATATTTAGCTTGCGAGCCAGCGCCATAGTAGCAAATCCAGGGCTGAGTATTGTCATTGGGGTCAATCACCTTTGTCCACACCACGTTTGCGGTGTCGGCGCTATATGTGTTAATGTCGCGGCTACCCTGCATGATAAGTCGGTAGCTGTCTTTGTTTGTTATCAGAGCCTGTGTGGCGCTGCTTATGTTTAGGCTGGGCAGGTAGGCTGCCTCGTTAGCGTCAATATCTTCTTTTGTCCAGGTTTGTCCGTTGTCGGCCGAGCTATTCAGGGCACCCTCGGCGTCATAGGCCACCAGTAGCTTAGTGCTGGCTGCCACCAGCTGCTTTTGTGTGGTAGCAGTCCAGGTCCAACTTTTCCCGTCGGTGGTGGCGTAGAGATAGCCGCCTGAGATGAACAGGGCATTCTCGCCATCGGTCATCAGGTTCTGATAAGCGTTGGCATCGAGTGTGGCGGGTGTGGTTTGGCTCCAGTTTGAGCCATCGGCCGAGGTGTAGAGGCGTGTGGCGGTGCCGTCGGTGCCAGCCAGCACCAACTGGTTATTAGGCAGTGCCACCATGCGCATATCTTTCAGTGCGCTGATGCCCACCTCGGTGGTGTTGTTATTGAGCTTTGTCCACACAAATTTGTCGCCATCTTCCTTGTGCACGTTCAGCGTCACCTTATATCTATGATTTGAAAGGGTAGAGTTAGAGTAAACAATCAGTTCGCGCGGCTTGGTATAGTCGACGCTATCGGTAGACGAGAAAATGCGTGTGGTATCGCTGTCAACGTTCTTGATGCCCACCATTCCCGAGTTGCGTGTGCTTGCTGTGGCCAGCACTTTGGTAATGTTGCAACCCAAGGGCAGCGAGTCGGCATTGAAGATGCGTCCACCCAGGTGGTCGATGGTCATCTTCACCGAGCTGAAGTCAACGCTCTTCACATACGAGCTATCGCGCAGCCCATCTTTGGTTTTGCAAAAGAACGTTTGGTTGATGTTTCCCAATGTAAAAGCGGTAATGGCTGCATCGTCGTCGTACACGAAATCGTTGTCTGAATTGAGGCATGAGGTGCACAAAACAGCACTTGCCAAGAGCATTACAATAGAGAATATGTTTCTTTTCATCATTCTGTCGTCGTTGTTTTTAGGTGCAAATTTAGTCAGAATTCCGCAAATAGCGGTCGTTTTGTCATTTTATTATGCAAATTAAAGCAGAAAAGTATTATTTTTAAGTTTGTTTAGTGTTTAATGTATTGAACCTAATGGCTATATACGCCTATGGGCATAAAAAAAGGACGACACGATCACTCGCGCCGGCCTTCCAAAGAATAATGTTAACGCACGTTGGTATTTACAAGAGCGAAAACGCTCAGGAGGGTTACGATTGCAACACCTACCAACACTGCGGATGTTTCAAAGTCTAATAACATAATCTTTACCTTAAATCTATCAAACTACTAACCTAATGAAAAAACGTTGTATTCTCACGAACACATTGCAAAGTTAATGTATCGATATTAAAAATAATGTGTGAAATTAATAGTTTTTTGTGTGAAAAAGTTATTAATTGATTTATATCAGTTTCAATGGATATCACATTTTGCTTTGCGCACATGCGTGGTAATTGTGCAAGAAAGGGGCTGAGGCAAAAAGTGTGAGGAGGGGTGTGGAAAAAGGGGCGTGGCGGTGTATAGCGGTGTATAAGATGTGTATGTATAACGATGCGTGGAGGTGTATGGCGGCGTATAACGCAAAAGAGGCAGCCACTCTTTCGAGCTGCTGCCTCTTTTTACGAATGTTGTCCTAGGCGGATTCGAACCACCACAAACAGAACCAAAACCTGTTGTGCTACCATTACACCATAGGACAAACATATCGTTGTGTTAGGTATGAACCGCTGTTTAGCGACCCTCCTTCGCACAATTCGACTGCAAAGGTAATGCTTTTTCTGGGATTACCAAAATTTTTTGCGGTTTTTTCTTGTTTATGGGGGGTATGGGGGTATAGGTCATATAGGTCATATAGGTCTTATGGGACCTATAAGCTTTGCTGGCCTTGCTGGCGCTATAGCCCTCCTTTTTCTATCACGCCTCTGGCTTTCTGGTTCCCATTCTTGCCTCCACCACGTTCACCACGTAGTCGCCCAGTTTTTCGCACTCGCTAATCATGTCCATATACATGGTGCCGATGGCGTAGTCGTATTTGTGGTCGTTTACGTCGTTAATGTTTTGGCTCTTCAGCTGGTTGCGATAGTTGTTAATTTCGTTTTCAATGTTAAACGAGCGGTTTGCATCGCAGTTTTCGCGGCGGCCTGTGAGCAGCACGTTCATCTGTGTGAGCGAGTCGTCGGTCAACTCAAACATTTGGTGCAGGTGCTCGTATTGCTGTTCAGTGAAGTCTTCTTTGCCTTTCATCTTGCGGTTGATGGTGCGTGCAATGTTGTAACAGCTGTCTCCAATGCTCTCTATCTCGCTAATCTCGCGCAACATAGCACGTATCTTAGCTTTTGTTTCGTCAGAGAGGTGTGCATCGCTCACATCGTTCAGATAGTTGGCAATCTCAATCTCCATGTTATCGCTAATGCTCTCATACTTTTCAATGCGAGCGTATAGCTTTGTGAAGGCAGCATCGTCTTTCACGCCCAGCAGTTCGCGCACCATGGTAAACATGCGCTGTATGCGCTCGGCAAACGACTGTATCTCTTTTTGAGCCTCCAGCACCGAGAGCTCGGGGGTTTTCATGATGCTGTTGCCCCCGATGTAGCGCAGGCGGAAGTCGTCTTCCTCGTCTTTGGTGCGTGGCTTGATGAGGTAGCACACCAAGCGCTCCATTTGTGGGATAAACCATATCAGTATGCAGGTGTTGCACACGTTAAAGCAGGTGTGGAAGGCGGCCAGCACTACCGATAGGCGTGCAACGTCGATATGGTTGGCATGAGGGTCGACACCCACAAATCCGCACACCATGTCGATGAAGGGGTAGAAGCCACACAGCACCCACAACACGCCAAACACGTTGAAGGTGAGGTGAGCCATGGCGGCGCGTCGAGCCTGAGTGTTGGCGCCCATGGCTGCGATGTTAGAGGTGATGGTGGTGCCAATATTCTCGCCCAGCACCAGCGCTATACCCATATATATGGGCAGCACACCGTTCGAGCACAGCACCATGGTGATGGCCATGAGGGCTGCCGACGACTGCATACAGAAGGTGAGCACCGTGCCTATGCCGAGGAACGAGAAGATGGTGATATAACTGTCTTTGTTAAACGACGCAAAGAAGTCGATAACAGCTTGGTTATGGCTGAGGTCCATTTCCTTGCCCGTGGCGCCGAGGGTGGAAATAGCGAAAAACATAAAAGCTACGCCAAAGAGGAAATCGCCTATGTAGCGGTGCTTACGTGTATAGATGAGCAGCAGGGCGATGAAGAATGCCGGGAACACAAGGTCCGCCATATTAAACGAGAAGCCCAGCGTCATGATCCATGCTGTAAACGTGGTGCCAATGTTGGCGCCCATAATTACAGAGATGGCTTGTGCCAATGTGAGCAGTCCGGCGTTCACAAACGATACGGTCATTACCGTCGTAGCTGTCGACGACTGCACGGAGGCCGTTACAAACATACCGGTCAGCAGACCAGTGAAGCGGTTGGTGGTCATGGCTCCAAGGATATGGCGCAGCTGCGAGCCCGCCATCTTCTGTAACGCTTCGCTCATGATCTTCATGCCATAGATAAGAAGCGCTAATGAGCCAATAATCTTAAAAAATATCCAAATCGACATATTTTTGTTTAATTTGTTTCTTCTTCGTAAGTGCTTGTCGAAAATAAGGTGTATCTTTACAACCGCAACCCGAGGGTTGCCTTCAGCACGCCTTCGTCTATTGGTTGCCTATACATTTATACATTATTATATATATACTAACACTGTAAATACGTCAACGCAATGAAACAGATAATACAAATTCGCTGCAAAAATAATAAAAAAACTTTAAATGTAGAAATTGGAAGCACACTTTCTGATGTTTTTGCAAAATTAAATTTTGAGATGCCTTACGGCCCCATTAGTGCCAAGGTAAACAATAAGGTAGAGGGTATGAACTTTCGCCTCTATCACAACAAAGACATCGAGTTTTTAGATATGTATTCGTCGTCGGGGTCGCGTGCCTACACCCGTTCGCTGTTCTTTGTGCTGTGCAAGGCTGTGCACGACCTGTATCCTGAGGGCAGCGTGGTGATCGACATTCCGGTGTCGAACGGCTACTATTGCGACCTGCAGATAGGGCAGCCTGTTACCGCTGACGTGTGCAACCGTCTGCGCCAGCGCATGCACGACATTATCAGTGCCGCCATACCCATACGCCGCCACGAGGCACCTACCGAGCAGGTTATCAGCATGTTTCAGAAGTTGGGCACCCACTCAAAGGTAGAGTTGTTGCGCACCACGGGTCGCCTCTATACGGTGTATTATGATATTGATGGGTATGTCGACTATTTTTACGGCACGTTGCTCACCAACACATCGCAGCTATACCTCTTTGGCCTCGAACCTTATTATGATGGCTTGCTGCTGCGCATACCGTCGCCACAAAACCCCGCCGTGCTGGGCGAGATGGTGCGACAAGACAAGATGTTCGACATCTTTAAGGAGCACCACCGCTGGCAAGACATCTTGGGCATGGGCACCGTGGGCATGTTTAACGCGGCCGTGAAGGCGGGCCATGCTAACGACATTATCAACGTGTCAGAGGCGCTGCAAGAGAAGAAGATAGCGCACATAGCCGAACAGATAGCCGACCGCAAGGGCGTGAAGATGGTGCTCATTGCTGGCCCCTCGTCGTCGGGCAAGACCACTACGTGCAAACGTCTTAGCATACAGCTGCTTACCTGTGGCATACGCCCTGTACCCATCTCGCTCGACGACTATTTTGTTGACCGCCACAAGACACCCCTCGACGCCAAGGGCGACTACGACTATGAGCACCTGCACGCCCTGAACCTGCCGCTCTTGAACAGTCAGCTCGAGGCGCTGTTCCGTGGCGACGAGGTAGAGCTGCCGCGCTACAACTTTGCCGAAGGGCGTTCAGAGAAGAGTGGGCACCGCCTGCGCTTGCAGCCTAACGATGTGCTGGTGGTTGAGGGCATTCATGCCTTGAACCCCGAGCTCACGGCACAAATTCCTGACGAGCAGAAGTTTCGTGTGTATGCCTCGGCGCTTACCACCATCTTGCTCGACTCGCACAACTATATCCCCACCACCGATAACCGCCTGTTGCGCCGCATCATACGCGACTATAAATATCGTGGCTGCTCGGCCGAAGACACCATACGGCGCTGGCCCAGCGTGCGTGCTGGCGAGAATAAATGGATATTTCCGTATCAAGAAAATGCTGATGTGATGTTTAACACGGCCATGTTGTACGAGTTGGCGGCCATTAAGAAGCAGGCCGAGCCTATTCTTGAAAATGTGCCCGAGAATAGCGACACCTATGCCGAGGCTTACCGTCTGCGCAAGTTCTTGCGCTACTTCTCGTCTATCGACTACGACACGTTGCCGCCCACCTCGCTCTTACGCGAATTTCTTGGTGGAAGCTCGTTTACATATTAAAAGAAATGAGAAGGGGGTCTACTTAAAAGAAATTAGAACGGCACTACCGAGTTGAAGGTCAGCGGTTTGCCGCTTATGGGGTGCGTGAAACAAAGCTGGGCTGCGTGCAAACACAGCCTCTTGCTTGGCGTGGGCGCTATGCCTCTGCCATACAGTGGGTCGCCAGAGATGGGGCATCCCAGCCCATCGGGGTGCGCACAGTGCACCCTTAGCTGGTGTGTGCGCCCTGTTAGCGGCCATAAACTAATGTGTTGCTGCCCGTTCTCGATATGCCCTAATGCAAAGTGGCTGACAGCCGTTTTGCCGTTAATAGGATCAACCACCTGTAATGGTCGGTTGTAGGGATCGGGCCTGAGAGGCAGACTGATGCACTGCTTTTGCCAGTCGACGGCAGCCCCATGCTGTTGCACCACGCCACTTAGCAGCGCCTCGTAACGTTTCTTCACCGTGCGCTCTAAAAACTGTTGTTGCAGTGCGCGCTGTGCCGCTTGGGTGCGAGCAAACACCAGCAGTCCGCTGGTATCCATGTCGAGGCGGTGCACCACGGCTGTTACCTCAGCAGGTATGTTAAACTGTTGGCGTACAAACTGTTCGGCTGACAGCCGGTTTTCATCTTTCCCCGGCACGCTTAGCATGCCTGCAGGCTTGTCTATCACCACAATGCTATCATCGGCATACAGCACGGTGGGCATATCGTGGGTGCGCTCGGCCGATCGGTCGGGCTCTACGTCCAGTCCTTGCAGCATAAACGGTAGTATGGGTCGGCACTTGCTCTGACAGGCAGGATAATAATGCCCTGGCTGCCGTAGGTAGTCGTATGAGGGTGGCCCCCACCAAAATTCGGCTATGGCCAGCGGCTGCAGCCCATGCTTATAGGCATATTGCAGCAGTTTGGGTGCGCAGCAGTCGCCAGCGCCAGCTGGTGGCAGTTGGCCCGTTTCTTCGGCAAAGAGGTCGAGCAGCGTGCGTGTTTCGCCCCGCGCGTTGCACACCTTGTATTGCGTAAAGAGCCATTGCTGCAAGGCTTCGCTCTCGCGTCGGCGGTCGTCGCGCAAGGTTTTTAGTTGGTCTTCATATTCAGAAAGCGCCTGTCTGGCAACCATCGTGTTGTCAGACAGGCGTTTTTTTATGCGGCGCAGTTCGGCCTTGTCATATTGGCTCTCGCGCACCATCTCTTGCAGTTCGGCCTCGCTCAGTGCGGTGCCCGCCAGCTCGGCCTCCTGTCGGCGCTCGTTGCGCTGGGCTTTGCGGCGCTGCATGGCCTTGCGAGCGGCACACAGCAGTGCCTCGGCATCGTGCTCAACGGTGGCCAGTGTGGCTTGCGCCTGGCGGTATGCCTCGCTCTGCTCGGTACTGGCTATCAGGTGGTTAAGGTGCGATATATGTCGCTCGTTCACCTTAAAATGGCCATCGGGCTGCTGTGCGTCGAACACGGGCGGCACAAACCACGGCCAGTTGTTTCGGCCCGAGAGCAACCCCGAATAGGCAGCCACAAAGCCTCGCTCGCCAGTGGCGGTGCGCACCACCAGCACCCCAAACATCTTGCCTTGGCGTTCCAGGGCCATGAGCTGGGGTGTGGTGTCGAGATAGTGTTGTACGGCGGCCGCCGCCTCGGTGCACAGGCTGTGCGGTGTGTAACAGAACGGGTTGTTCATGCGCACGGGGTCGGGCACAGCGGGGTGGTGCAATGGGTGTAGGCGGTCGTCAATCATATTTTTTACTTCTGGCTCTCAATAACAGGCATGATGGGTGTGCCGATGCAGGCGTTGGGCTGCTGAATGTTCAGCAGAGCGCATACGGTGGGAGCCATATCGGTGATGTGGGTGCGCTGTTTGGTTGAGCCATGACCTATGTGCCATCCCATGAACAGCAAGGGTATGTGAGCGTCGTATGGGTTCCATGCGCCGTGTGTGGTGCCTTTATAGTCGGGACCCACCTTCCATGAGAAGACTTGTGGGTTTGTTATCACCATGATTTGTCCTGTGCGGGTGCGGTGATAGCCATTGATGGTCATCTCGCGCAGCACCTCAGGCATTGATGTGGTGGCGGCCTTGTCGAGATCTACCACGAAGGCCAGCTCATTGTTCTCCTTCAGTATGTCGACGATAGCATCTTTCACAGCCTGGAAGTCGAGGTTGTTAGCCTTTACAAAGTCGCGGTTTACGTAGATGTAGAAGCCCGAGGTGTCGAGAATATACTTGCCCTCAACGCCAAACTTCTTAGCCAGACGCTCTTCTACACGTTTCATTTCGGCAGCGCTATCCCATCCGTCGGCGGGCACGCCATGAGCCTTCATCAGGTTGGGGTTGTGTGCGCCACCGTGGTCGGCGGTCAGCACCACGAGATAGTTGCCTTTGCCCACCTCTTGGTCAAGGGTGGTAAGGAAGTGTGCCAGCGCCTTATCGGTTTGCATATACACGTTATAGTTGTCTTCGCCACGAGTGCCTACGGCATGGCCTATGGCGTCGGTGCTTGAGATGCTCACGCACAGCATATCGGTAACCTCGTCTTTACCCATCTGCTCGTTCTTTACGGCAGCCTCGGCCAGACTAAAGGTTTGTGTGGCGCCCTCGGGCAGCATGATAAGGTTGGTGCCGGGCTTAATCTTGCTGTTTTTGTTGAACGCAACCATCCAGTTGGGCAACTTATCCATATAATATGAGCTGGTGATGAAGCGGCCCGTCTTCTGGTCATACCAGTAGGCGGCATCGGCGCAGTGGCCAGCGGGCAGAATTGAGGCACGGTCTTTGATAGAGACGCCTATCACCTTGCTCTTGAAGTCGGTAGCCACCTTCAGCTCGTCGCCAATGGTGGTAGCCAGCAGGTTGTGGGGTGAACGCTCGCCAACGCTACCTTCTGATCCTACGTTCTTCACGCTGTGGTCTTCGCACGACGACACTTTCTTGCCATTGATATAAAAGTCGTTGCCAGTAATGCCGTGCAGGGCGGGCACCGAGCCAGTATAGTTGCTGCTGTGTCCGATGGCGGTAACGGTGGGCAGATAGTTAATCATCTGGTTGTCGCAGCTGAAGCCTTCGTTCATCAAACGCTTGAAGCCGCCCTCGCCAAACTGGTTATAATAATAGGTGAGATAGTCCCAACGCATCTGGTCGATGATGATGCCCACCACCAGCTTTGGGCGCTGCACTTGTGCTCCTGCCACCAATGCGATGAAACAGAAGAGCACGGTAAGAAAATGCTTTTTCATTTGTTCTCTTGTTTTTGGTTTCTGTTTTTTAGTATAATGTTTTATCTGTTCTTAATGTTGTGTGATGTTTTGGCGATGTTGTCAAGCCAAGGCAAAGTTACAAATAATAATTGTAATATGTTGGTAACAAGTTTGACGATATGTGTTTTTTACCTTTTTTATGTAATTATGGTTTCTTTACAGTGCCCACCTTACGGCCCATAGGGGCACGTTTGTCATCCAGTCTTGTTCTCTGTATCCTGACATTGAAAAGCGTAGGCCATGCAATGTAGGATTGTCGATAGTAAACTGTCGTAACGATTTAGCCCTTAAATTTTCTTCGGCTTTCACCTCTATTGGAATAATGCTGGTGTTGTGTTGCACCACGAAATCTATTTCCAGCGTAGAGTTGTCATTACTATAATAATATATAAAGGTGTGAGGAAGGCTCTTTAACTGTTGCAACACATAGTTTTCGGTAAATGCACCCTTGTATTCTTCAAACACATTGTTGCCAATAAGCATTTGTTGCGGAGGTGTTTCAGAGAGGGAACCCAGCAGGCCACTGTCAAGCAAAAACAGCTTAAACGCCGACATATCTTCATAAAATTTTAGTGGCAATGCGGGCTTATTCACGCGATGCACTTTATACACCAGTCCGGCGTCGATAAGCCATTGTATGGCAATTTCAAAATCGTTGGCACGTGCTCCTTTTTTTAGTGCACCATAGATAAACTTTTTATTGTCGCGAGCCAACTGTGATGGTATCGAGTTCCATACCATATTGATGCGCTGCACCTGTTGCAAGGGCGCATGCTTTGACATATCGTTACGATAGGCGGTTATAATTTTATTGTGTATAGCGCGCACCTCCCATATATCTCCACGCTCAATATACGCCTTTACGGCTTCGGGCATGCCTCCCACAAAATAATATTGGCGTAACAGTTCGGTCAGCATCTGCTGCATTGACGACAAACAGGCCCAATCTCTTTCGCCCAACAGTTGTAGTAGTTGGCTCTTGCCCATCGCACAAAGAAACTCTTCAAAATCCATCGGATACATATACAGCATATCCACTTTTCCTACAGGAAACGAGGTGCCCTCATGCAGCGTTATTCCGAGCAGCGAGCCTGCCACCGCAACATGATATTCGGGAGCTTTCTCGCAAAAATATTTCAATGCTGCCAAACCACGTGGTATCTCTTGTATCTCGTCAAGGATAATAAGGGTGGTTGATGGCTGAATACTAACGCCCGATATGGCGCTCAAACTGCGAATGATGCGTTGTATGTCGTAATCAACAAACATCTCTTTCATGTCATCGTTGTCGTCGCAGTTAATATATACAACATCCTTGTATTCTTGTTTTCCAAATTCTTTCAAGATATATGTTTTGCCTACCTGACGCGTCCCCTGCAATATCAAAGGCTTACGGTGTAATGAGGCCTTCCAAGCGCACAAACTTGTATAGATAGAACGTTTCATTGCTGTATTTCTTTCGTTTATAGATGTTTACGTGGCAAAGATACACTTTTCTAGGGGAACTTGCAAGCATTTTCAACACTTTTCTAGGGGAACTTTTCCATGTTTCCTACATTTTTCTAGGGGAACTTGCCCCAAAAGCCCCACCCCCGC